>Ga0065721_10048664_pt1 | contig 280544 bp, 317 predicted proteins | sample Mesricmetagenome_FD_59108 | JGI IMG/M metagenome (GOLD analysis project Ga0065721, IMG submission 59108) | Mesophilic microbial community from rice straw/compost enrichment Sample: eDNA_1 v2 (version 2) | ecosystem: Engineered > Solid waste > Grass > Composting > Bioreactor | place: USA...
GCAAGCTGGTAAGACCCCTCATAGACGATGAGGTTGATAGGTTCGGTGTGGAAGCGCGGTAACGCGTGGAGCTGACGAATACTAATCGGTCGAGGACTTATCCACACATGCTTAGCAATCATGCATATCCGGTTTTGAAGGAACATATAATTACGGAGAGTTACCCAAGAGGCCGAAGGGGACGGTTTGCTAAACCGTTAGTATGCGCAAGCGTAGCGAGGGTTCGAATCCCTCACTCTCCGCCATTTTTATTTTGGCGGCGTAGCTCAGCTGGTTAGAGCGTTCGGTTCATACCCGAAAGGTCGGGGGTTCGATTCCCTCCACCGCTACCAAAAACATAAGACAAGCAAAAGTTATGGCGGTCGTGGCGAAGGGGTTAACGCACCGGATTGTGGCTCCGGCACTCGTGGGTTCAAGTCCCATCGATCGCCCCATGCATGGGAGTATAGCCAAGTGGTAAGGCACGGGTCTGCAAAACCCTCACCCCCGGTTCAAATCCGGGTACTCCCTCCATAGTTGTCCCAGTAGCTCAGCAGGATAGAGCAACGTCTTCTAAGTGTAGGTACTCGTATGGAAACCACCTGCTGGAACATTCTTTTTAATGTGTCCTGATAGCTCAGCAGGATAGAGCATGCGCCTTCTAAGCGCACGGTCGGGGGTTCGAATCCCTCTCAGGACGTTAGTTTTAAAGTATTTGAAGTCGCTATAGCTGGCGGCTTTTTTGTTGTATGGAGGTACATAGCTTGGCATGGAGCAAGGCGCTGGCTACAGATCAAGCTTTCATTTCACCGGTAAAAGCAGGAAAATACCACTGGCACATAGCTAGTGGTGTTTTCGAATAAAAAGCAAGTAGGTGGGGGCGTACGATGTGCTGCGAGCATTGCCTTGATGGATACATATCTGCTATTTAGCGCGTGAGTACAACGCTATAGACAGGCGTTATAGCAAGCTTGGCTGCACGCATGAAAAGGAGAAGCTGCGTATTTCAGTCCAATTGCAGTATGACTCAGCATGGAGGGCGTTGAGCGACTATCCCTTACACTCATACTAGGTTTGGTTTGCGCCGATACGGTCATGGCTGTTTTCTTGCAACGAATATAATCAGTTCATCCTTGCCAGTAAACGGTGATCGATTCCAGTTGCTATATTCACTTTGAATATCAAATCCATGCTCGTTTAACAATTTGCGAATCGATTCAGGCTCAGTAAACAAACATAAAATCTCTGATTCCCGCTCATAGCCTTGGAATTTACGAATCGTCGTCCATTTCATTATATTCGTATCAGGGTTATATTTCTGTTTCCCACCCACTTCTACAGGATTCCCCTCATAATCCTGAAATGTATGCCAATATTCATAATCACAGTCTGTAAGATCATGGCCACTTGGGTTGCGCGTCTCAAAAATAAATTTCCCGCCTGCCTTGAGTAGCTTGTTCACATTTTCCAGCAGCGAATTTTGAGCGTCACGAGTTTGGCATACTGTATCATATTCGGTAAAATGTCTACCCCGTCAATATGTACACCTCGTTCAGCGAGGTACAACGTCGTTAATCCCGTTCCACAGGCAAGCTCAAGCACATGTTGACACGGCTTCGCTTCCTGCAGAAACAACTCGTATTTCTTCCACTCTCTACCAAATTCAGCGTCGTAGTTTTTCGGATCAACATACTCTTCAGCGTTATGAAATGTCATCAAATTCTCCTCTCATGACGTTCAAAGTTATGCCGCTATATGTATGAAATATCATAATTCCATTAATATATAATAGCTGAATTATACTTACAATCATTATGTAAAATGGGAGCCTGTACATGTTGGCGGATGCAAGATAATGCTTGTCTGATTTGTTCTGAAGGAATAATAAAAATGCATAAGCTGGCGGTCGAGAGTACAATTTCTCCCGAGACGTCACTTATTGAAAATACCTGCTACAGACTCAAACTGATTAGTTAAGTTTGTATGAGGTACTTGTTTGTTCAGCAGATATTTTTGAGCTTCTAAAACTCACGACTGCAAAAACAGGATAGAACAGAACAGCATTCACAGATGCGAAAACGGCTCTAGGTTAGGGAGTAAAAGGCTGTGAAGGGATCGACACCGGCCTGGCAGTGTGTCTTGTGCACCGCATGGATGCGAGAACCGAGGGAGGGCGTTCCTGTTGGCCATGCAGCGTTTGTGGCTTTGAAAAGGCTAAGAATGATTGCTTGCAAGTCAAATAAAGTCCTGCTTTTTTACAGCAGAGATCACAGGAGCAGGAAGAGCAACAAAAACAAGAGCCATTTTATCGACAAAAAATGACTAAAATTGACGTACATATAATAAGGAAGCTTTTCGATAATGAGCATATTCTTTGCAAGGAGTTCCCTGTTAGTTTCACTCTCTACTCTATGTAACGTTTAGGGGAGAAAAAAGATACTCATTTTTACAAAAATGTTTTCACGGGATGTTCTTTTCTTGAGGGGCAATTCGAAGACAGGGCAGTTAGCAATGGTTCGTTTGCAAAAAGACGGGTGCAATACGTGGCTGACCAAAAGGGGCACAGCAGCATGTGGTCAAATAAGATACCTTGCTGCAACGCCGATACGTGATCTATCGGAAGAGGACGCCGGACAGAGCACAGAAGAGAGCAGGCAGAGAACGCCGGACGAGTACAGAAGAGAGCAGGCAGAGAACGCCGGACAGAGGACAGAAAAGAGAGCAGGCAGAGAACGCCGGACAGAGGACAGAAAAGAGAGCAGGCAGAGAATGCAGGACAGAGGACAGAAAAGAGAGCAGGCAGAGAATGCAGGACAGAGCAAAGAAGAGAGAGCAGGCAGAGAACGCCGGACAGAGTACAGAAGAGAGAGCAGGAAGAGAATGCCGGACAGAGCACAAAAGAGAGCAGGAAGAGGAAAGCAGGACAGAGCACAGAAGAGAGAGCAGGAAGAGAACGCCGGACAGAGCACAGAAGAGAGCAGGCAGAGGAAAGCAGGACAGAGCACAGAAGAGAGAGCAGGAAGAGAACGCCGGACAGAGTACAGAAGAGAGAGCAGGACGGAGCACAAAAGAGACAGCAGGAAGAGAACGGCTAGAACAGAGAGCAGAAGAAAGCACAGAACAGGGCGCAGAACTGATCAGAGCGCGACACGGAAGACAAAGACGAGTCAAGCAGAGCACAAGCAAAGCACGAAGAAAGGAAGACCACGAACAGCTCGTGGTCAAATAAAAGGATTGTAGTAGTAGAGACCGTGGAAGTAGCGCCGCTCAGCTTTTTCTAATGCAATCGCTTTCTCGTTCTCCAGTGAGGCATGAAGCTTTTCCCAATAGTCTGGGGTGGCATCGCTCAAATCAACTTCCAGCTGCTCGCCAACCAGATTGCGGATCAGCTGCCAATCATCGGGATGCTCGTATTGCTTCATACCGCCACCAATTAGCCGAATATCGTGGAGTAACTGTTTGATATTTTCGGGAATCATCGGTTTCCCCCAATAACGAAAAATTTTTTTTGAGAACGATGGGTTTCTACTACTGGTAATAATTTGTCTGATTCGCCATGAAATATGTAAGAAAACCAAAAAATATGGAGTCGCAGTTGGTCCGTTATGGTGACGAAACCTTGAAATTTTCCATCAACACGATCGCCGCATTTTCTAGAAGAAGAGACAAAACACGCTTTCAACCGACAATGGCTTAAAGCAGAAACATGCCACAAAAATATTCCAATGATTAGCAACAAAAATAGGCGCTCTGTATGGAGAAAAACGCTATTGACTTCTAAATTTCGATTGTGTATACTCAAAAACATGATTTCGCGGCAGGAATTTTTGCAAGGAAGTCCGCAATAATCAAGGAACAGGCGGTCGTGGTGGAATTGGCAGACACACCATCTTGAGGGGGTGGCGGGGCGACCCGTGCGAGTTCGAGTCTCGCCGACCGCACCATCGTGATACCAGACTGAGGCTATTTTCGAGCTGAAATGAGCCGTTGCGTTTTCGAAATATATCAAGCCTTTTCGACAAGGGCTTTTTTTTCTGCTCATGTCCAAGGCTTGTCGAATAGAAAGAGAAAAAGGTGGGAAAGGTGATAGCAGTGCCTTCGTTTTTCCCACTTTTGGGTCATTGATCTTGAAACGCTTTTGATGTACACTCCCAATTGGGAGAATTACAATAGAGAAATGTTGGAAAAACAACACTACCTAAATCGGATCAGACCCAATTTGATTTAGGTCGAGGAGAAGAACCCATGAGTGTAATTAGAGAGATCATTGAGGGATTATTCATCGGATTCACTTCAACGGTAGGTGTGATCAGCACGTACCAAACACTGGTTTCTTGCGCAGGTCTGTTCCGCAAAAAGGAGCAGGTGACAAGCGAGCCACAAAAGACTTTTGCTGTACTGGTTGCGGCGCATAACGAAAGTGCCGTAATCGCGCCACTGATTGAAAACCTGAAAAAGCTCGACTACCCGCGTGAAATGTACGACATCTTCGTCATTTGCGACAACTGTTCGGACAACACAGCTGAGATCAGTCGGGCACACGGAGCCATCGCGTGCGAGCGTTTTGATACGTCCAAGCGCGGAAAAGGCTACGGGATTGAGTGGATGCTGGAAAACCTCTGGGCTAGACCGAAGCAGTATGATGCAGTCGTCATGTTTGACGCCGACAACCTGGTTGAAAAGAACTTCCTGCGCGTGATGAACGACCGTCTGGTCAAAGGCGCACGCGTGATCCAGGGCTATCTCGATTCGAAAAACCCGTTTGACTCCTGGATTACCCTGTCTTATGCGGTGACGTACTGGTTTACGAACCGCATGTGGCAACTGGCCCGTCACAACCTCGGTCTGCCAAACACATTGGGCGGAACAGGCTTGTGCATCGAGAGCAACTTGCTCAAAGAAATGGGCTGGGGTGCGACAAGTCTCACGGAAGACCTGGAGTTTGCTACCCGCTGTATTGAACGCGGCATTTATCCAACCTGGGCTCACGACACGAAGGTATGGGATGAAAAACCGATTGATTTGAAAGCTTCCATGCGCCAACGTTTGCGCTGGATGCAAGGTCACTATGATGTAGCAGGGCGTTACATCGGAAGCGTACTGAAGAATGGCTTGAAGTCGAGAAAGCTGGGAATGCTCGACGCAGCGTTCTACCTGTTCCAGCCGATGTACGTGTTGATGGTGACCATGATGTCCTTGCTGTTCCTGGGCAGATTTTTTGACATTGCGGCTCTGACGCCGGCTGCGACGATCCTGCCAACTTGGCTGGTGTACGGCTCTACCGCTGTGTTTTATTTGCTGCCAGTGCTGGCGCTCTATCTGGAAAAGGTGCCGCTCAAAGGATATTTGGGACTGCTGTTGTTGCCGTTCTTTTTCCTGACCTGGCTTCCGATCATGTTTTACGCGTTTTTCACCAAGAAAAATCAAGTGTGGAGCCATACGTCCCACACGCGCGCCATTCGCATCGAGGAGATCCAGCAATAGGATTGTCAAACAAACCACAGGGACATCGGACCTGTGGTTTTCTTATGGGAAAGTAGCGAAAAAGGGCGCTGATCTGGTATAATGACGCGATCACGCGTATGAGAGCAAGAGCCGTGGGAGCAGGGCACAGGGCTTTTGGCTGTGCCACGAGGAGGAAAAGCGGTGATGAAGCTGGCACCACAACCACAACAATGCGAACAAACTACTCCCGTGTTTTGGGGAGATAAGCGGTACCATACATGGAACTATCATTTGCGCTCGACGTTTCACGAAAAGATTTTCAAGGTGCCGCTGGACGGGGGCTTCAGTTGTCCAAACCGGGATGGCAAGGTGGCGACAGGCGGCTGTACGTTTTGCAGCGCTCGTGGCTCGGGGGATTTCGCTGGCGATCGGCGGATGGACCTGGAGCGGCAGTTTCACGACGTAAAAGGCCGGATGCACGAAAAGTGGCCGCAGGCAAAATACCTCGGCTTTTTCCAGGCGTACACGAACACGTACGCGCCTGTTCACGAGCTGCGCGAGATGTACGAAGTCATTCTCAGGCAGGAAGGCGTAGTCGGCTTGTCCGTCGCCACGCGTCCCGACTGCCTCCCGGACGATGTCGTCGAATATTTGGCCGAGCTGAACGAGCGGACGTACTTGTGGGTCGAGCTTGGGCTGCAAACGGTTCACGAGCATACGGCACAGCTCATCAACCGGGCGCACGACTACGCCTGCTATGTCGATGCGGTGGAAAGACTGCGCAAGCACAATATTCGCGTCTGTTCCCATATCATTTACGGGTTGCCAGGGGAAACGCACGAGCAGATGATGCAGACGGCCGATGCGGTTGCCCACCTGGATGTGCAGGGGATCAAAATTCACCTGCTGCACCTGTTGCGCAAGACGCCGATGGTCAAACAGTACGAGGCAGGGCTGCTTGAGTTTCTTTCCCTGGAAGAGTACATCAAGCTCGTCGTGGATACGCTGGAAATTTTACCGCCCGAGATGATCGTGCACCGGGTCACCGGAGACGGGCCAAAAGACTTGTTGATCGGGCCGATGTGGAGCCGCAAAAAGTGGGAAGTGCTCAACGGCATCCATGCCGAGTTGCAAAACAGAAACAGCTGGCAAGGGAAGTTTTATGTTCCGCGCGCCTGAAATGCCGCTCAAACGGCTCGATCAACTGCATAAAAAAGGGAGCCGGAAAATGGCTCCCTTTTTGACGTTACGCATCCGCCTCGATGATTTTTCTTGCGCGGCCAGGGTAATTCGTAATGATTCCGTCCACGCCGTATTCGATGGCATTCTGGATTTGCCGACTGCTGTTCACTGTCCAGCCGTAGACGGTCAGATTGCGCTGCTTGGCTTGCCGCACCAGCTCGGGTGTCAGCTGATCGTACGGCACATGCAGCTGCTCGCAGCGATACTGGCTGGCGACTGCCCACGGTTTTGCAATCGGGCCGACATAGAGCAGTCCGGTTGTCTGGGCAGGGTCCAGTTCTTTGATGCGCAGCAAGCTGTCGAAGTTGAAGGTGGAGATGATCGTCCGCTCTGTGAGCTGGTAGCGCCTGATCAGCTCGATGACCTTTTCCTCAAGCTGGGGCTGGGCCAAAAAGAAATTTTTCAACTCGATGATGAAGTGCAACGATGTATCGGAAAAGGTTTGAAATACCTCGCGCAGGACTGGAATCCGGGCTTTGGGAACACGCATGGAGCTGTCCTTGTCGGCGCGCAGCTGACGAAGCTCGCGCATCGTGTAGCCGCGCACCAGACCGGAGCCGTTCGTGGTCCGTTCGAGTCGATGGTCGTGAATGACGACGAGCTTGTCGTCGCGGCTTAGCTGAACGTCCAGCTCGATTCCGTCCGCGCGCTTGCGGACAGCAGCGTGGAACGCTTCCATCGTGTTTTCCGGATGCAGGCCGGAAGCGCCGCGATGCGCGAACACAAGTGTGGACACGGGGGCTTCCTCCCTTCTCAGACGTTACATAGCTTATTACATGCATATGTAAGTGGCCCCTCGATACTGCCTATCAAGAGGGGCACATACGAGTACCTATGAGATGGCGACGAGAACAATCACGAGAAGAACGAACAAAACCAAAACAAGGGCGAAATCGTTGTTTCCGCTGCTGCAGCTCATGAATACCCCCTCCTTCCCAGATGGAGCAACTCCTTCATCTTATGAACGTATAGGGAAAATGGCGCTCATCGAATGCCTACTCGCCTGAGATTTGTGCTTGGCAGTCCACTTTTTATACAGATTGGCAGATGACGGGAAGGTGCATTTTGCTACAATGGAGTCACAAGGCAAACAGAGGAGGGAAGGCTTCATGATACAGATCGAGGAAATGCTCGCTACGGGTGATTTGGTGGACGATCAGCAAAATCGCAGGGTCAAACTGCACGAGTACGATCGGACGCGCATCAGCGAGTACGACGAACTGCTCAAGCAGGTCGGAACAAAGTCTGCGGCGAGCAAGCTGATCGTCTACGGAAAAAAGCAGGACGTTGGGGAATGGCTTGCGCGGGGATATCGCCAGGAGGGAATCATCGACGGTTTTTTCCAGGGGCAAAACGCTTACATGCTCACGGCTTATCTCACGGAGGATCGGGCGACATCTGCTGCTCCCGAGCTGGCCGAGGAAATTTTGGCGCTGAGTCTGGCGAAAGCGGGACCAGGCGAAGAAAAGCCGCTCCCGGAAGGATATCGCATGCGCCCGGCAACAGAAGCGGACGCAGAGGAGCTGGCGAAGCTGTACGGCCTCGTTTTCGCGACGTATCCTACGCCGATGGATGATCCCGCGTACATTCAAAAAACGATGCAGGAGGGCACCGTGTACTTCGTAGTCGAGCGGGACGGGCAAATCGCCTGTGCGGCGTCTGCGGAGGTGTCAGAGCGCATGGGATCGGCAGAGATGACCGATTGTGCCACCCATCCGGATCACGCCGGAAAAGGGCTCCTCCAGCCGTTGTTCCACGCGTTGGAACACAAGATGGAGGAAGCAGGGATTTACTATTTGTACACGTTGACGCGGGCCCAATCGGCGGGCATGAACGTAACAGCCGCCAAAATGGGCTACGAATACCGGGGGCGGCTGATCAACAACTGTACGATTTTTTCCGGATTCGAAGACATGAACATCTGGGTGAAGCCACTTCGGCCTACACGCGATGAATAAGGCTACTCTTGTGAGGAAGACAGCTGCTGTTGCAGTCGGCGGGCCATAAGCGCCAACTGAAGCTGCCAGCGCTGATGCGCGTCCTCCAGGCGGTAGCCTGTTTTTTCTTCAATCTGGGTCAAGCGGTATTTCAGCGTATGCCGATGAATATATAACGCTTGGGAGGTTTGCAGGCCGTTTCCGTTTTGGGCCAGGTACACTTCCAATGTTTCGAGCAGTTGCTGATTGTACTTGCTGTCGTAGCGGATCAGCGGCTCCAGAATCGGCTTCCACAATGCCGTCATGCTGTGCTCGTCCCGGTGGTAAGGAAACAGAAACTGATAGCCCTGCATGTCCCGGTAACGCAGCAAATCGGGAGCGGTAGCGAGCAAAGGATACGCTTGCAGCGCGAACATCGCTTCTTCTGCGGCCGAGGAAACATCTGTCAGCAAATCGCGGGGATTGCTGATCGCCACTTGCAGGGTGGTGGCAGAGTGCAGCCCTCCCCACCTGGCTGCAAATTGTTCGAGCAACTGCAAGCTCGTCCGGTCGTCGGGCAAAATGAACAAAAGACAGTGCGGGCGCTCCCGCAAAAGGTACGAACGTTGATGGCGGTCGCACAGTCTGCGCATCAGGGTAATGACGCTTTGATGCAGCTCCGCGAGCCTGTTGTGCTCGACCGTCTCGACTTTGACCGCGACCACGAGGTGCTTGCCGGAGAGCGGATAGCCGAGCATGCGACAGCGGCTTTCCAGGTCTTGCGGACTCATTGGTTTTCCGTTCAGCAGTTCCTCGACGAAATCCCCTTTCAACCGCCACTCCGTCGCTGAAACAGCGCGTTCTTTTACATATTCCAGCGCACACAAGGTGGCTGCGTGCTGGAGCGCTACGTCGTCAAGCTCTTTCCACGATTCCCGCGGCTTGCTCAGGCTGAGCGTGCCAAAATGCTCGCGGCTGGCCCGGATCGGCACCGAATGCACATGCTCCTTGCCTTCTTCCGTGTACGGCTCCGCCTTGCAGCCGTGCTGGGTCACTTCAAACCCGAGGGCGTCGAGAAGCGTCACCGCACCGCCCGTAAGCTCAGCAAGCTCGCCTGCGATCGCTGGCAGCCCGCCTTTGGACAGGGCTGCTTCAATCATCCGGTTGTGAATGGCTTGCGAGTAGGCCAATGTCTCAAACTGCCGATTGACGATCGGCTGCAAAATCGCTTTGGTAATCGTCGAGAAGTTGATTTCGGTCGGGATTTCGATGAGCGGCAGTTGATGGCGGTCCGCCAGTTCGAGAAAGCTTTCGGGAATTTCCCGCATGTAAAATCCGGTATGAATAGCGACTCCGCTGAGCTTTTGCCTGGCTAACATCGGGATGAATGAACTGAGCCGCTCGACATTTTCCATCAGCCCAAATCCGGTTGTAATCAAAAATTCCCCTTCTTGCAGACGGCTGGCATCCTCCAGCACTTCCACGATCGTCACCCAGCGGATCGGATTGTCCAGCCCGCCAGCACCTGCGATCAGACGCGTCTGAACCATGTCGGGCAGTTGCAGAGCCTCTCTGATCGTAATTGTCATGAGGTACACCTCCGTGTTGCGAAGTTCTTTATACAAAATGTACAAAAGATTTTGTCTCTTTGCCACGTTTTTTTTGCCAGCGCGTCGGATGGATGAAACGGGCTGGTCAGCTAGGATAGAGGTAGAGAATAAGCGAGGTGGCGACGATTATGAGCAGAAGCTATGTAATTAAACCGGAACTGGGCAAGACATATCCGTTCATTTCTCATGGAAAAGGCATTTATTTATACGATAAAGACGGCAAGCGCTATATCGATGGCTGCGGTGGCGCTGTCACGGCGAGCATCGGTCACGGCGTGGAGGAAATAGCCGACGCGATGTATCAGCAGGCAAAAGAAGTATCTTTTGCGTACCGCTCGCATTTCAGCAGCGATGCCGTAGAGGAGCTGGGAGCCAAGCTGGCTGAGTGGGCGCCTGGTTCGCTGAACTGGACGTTTTTCGTCAGCAGCGGCTCGGAAGCGACGGAAACAGCGCAAAAGATCGCGATCCAATACTGGCAGGAAAAAGGCAAGCCGACGAAAAACCGGATCATTTCCCGCTGGATGAGCTATCACGGCATCACGATGGGCGCGCTGTCCATGTCGGGTCACGTATTGCGCCGCAAACGTTTTGCCCCGCTTTTGGAGGACTATCCGACGATCACTGGCCCGTATCCGTACCGCAGACCTGAAGGAATGTCGCTTGAGACATACGCCTTGGAATGTGCGAACGAGCTGGAACGCGCCATTTTGCGAATCGGTGCGGAACAAGTCGCGGCCTTCATCGCTGAGCCAGTCATTGGCGCATCCGGCGGTGCAGTCGTGCCGCCAGATGGCTACTTCCAGCGCATTCGGGAAATTTGCGACAAGTATGAAGTGCTGTTCATCGCCGACGAAGTGATGACGGGAGTAGGGCGCACAGGGAAAGCGTTCGGGATCGATCACTGGGGCGTCGTGCCTGACCTGATGACTTTGGGCAAAGGCATGAGCGCAGGCTATACGCCGATGGCCGCCACAATGGTGTCGGATGAGATCATCGAGACGATTAGCCAAGGAAGCGGTCTGATCATGGCTGGACACACGTACAGTGCCAATCCGCAGTCCGCCGCTGTCTCCCTGGCTGTTTTGCGATATGTCGAAAAAAATCAGTTGTTTGACAAAGCAGCCGAGCAAGGCGCTTACTTGCTGGCACGTCTGCAGGAGTTGGCGGATGAACTGCCGCTGATCGGCGAGGCGCGCGGTCTGGGATTGCTGTGCGGTCTGGAATTTGTCAAAGACAAGCAAACAAAAGAACCGTTCCCGCTCTCCCAAGGGGTGGCAAGCAAGGTAATTGCAAAAGCGTTCGAAAAAGGGCTGCTCATTTATCCGGCCATGGGTGGAATCGACGGGGTGGCAGGTGACTCCATCATTGTCTCTCCTCCACTGACGATTACAAAAGCAGAGATCGACGAACTGATCGGCCTCCTGAAAGAGGCGATTGTCAGCGTATCGCAGGAGCTGAAAGACAAGGCGCTGATCAACTAGAGTGGAGGGGCTATCGATGACGAACCGTTTTGATAAAGTAGTGACCATGCAGGAGGCGCTGTCCCATTTTCGCGACGGGATGACGCTTCTGGCAGGAGGCTTTGGAGGTGTGGGCAATCCGCCCACACTGATCCAGGGCATTTTGGATTTGGGTGTGCGCGATTTGACGCTGATCAGCAACGATACCGCGTTTCCACACATCGGGATCGGCAAGCTCGTGACGGAAAAGCGGGTCAAAAAAGTCATCGCGTCCCACATCGGCTCCAATCCGAACGCAGGGGCGCAAATGACGGCCGGAGAGCTTGAGGTCGAGTTTTGCCCTCAAGGCATTCTCGCGGAGCGTGTACGGGCAGGCGGCGTCGGTTTGGGAGGCATTTTGTCCGACGTTGGCATCGGCACGATTGCAGAAAAAGGCAAGCAAAAGGTCGTGCTCGATGGCAAGGAATTTTTGCTGGAGACGCCTTTGACAGCGGAAGTGGCGATCGTCCATGCCAAAAAAGCGGATCGCTTCGGCAATCTGGTTTACGATACGAGCGCGCGCAACTTCAATCCGCTTGTGGCGATGGCAGGAGACATCACCATTGTCGAAGCGGACGAGATCGTCGAGGTTGGCGAGCTGAACCCGGAAGAAATCGTGACGCCGGGCGTGTTCGTCAATTACATCGTGCAAAGTGAAGGGGTGAACTGGCAATGGGCGTGGGAGAAGTAAAAGAGACCGAGAGCTACCGTGAGCGAATCGCACGCAGGGCGGCCCTGGAAGTCGAGGACGGAATGATTATCAACTTGGGAATCGGCATCCCTACGCTGGTGGCCGATTTCATTCCCGCGGACAAACGGGTGATGTTCCACGCCGAGAACGGCATCCTCGGAACCGGGCCAAGTCCGGCAAAAGGGGAAGAAAACGCGATGCTGTGCAATGCAGGCGGCTTTCCCGTCACCTTGGCGACAGGGGCGTCCTTTTTCGACAGCGCAACGGCATTTGCGATCATCCGCCGGGGCTTGTTGGATATGACCATCCTCGGAGTGCTGGAGGTCAGCCAAAACGGCGATATTGCCAACTGGATTGTGCCGGGCAAGCGCGTGCCGGGTATGGGCGGGGCGATGGAGCTGGCTCAAAAAGCGAAGAAAGTGATGGTCGTGACTACGCATCTCGATAAAAATGGCCGTTCCAAAATCGTCCGAGAATGCTCGCTTCCGCTCACTGCCACTCAGGCGGCAGACTGGATCATCACGGACATGGCTGTCATGGAAGTTACGCCAGATGGCTTGTATTTGCGCGAGGTCATGTATCCGTACAGTGTGGCGGATGTCATCGGCGCCACCGAAGCGGAACTGAAGATAGAGGGCGAAGTAGGCGTATTCCGCTAGGCAATAAGCAAAAGACAAAAGGCAAAGGACGAACCCAAGAAACGGAGGAAGAACATGGCTAACTGGCAAGCGCTGATACGAGAGCAGTTGGAAAAGGATCGGGAAGCTTCTGTCAAGCTGCTGCAAGAGTGGGTGCAAAGCCCGAGCGTGCAAGGAGCAGAGGAAGCGATTCAGAAAAGCATCGCCGATCATTTGGCGGAGATGGGCCTGAGTGTCGACTTGTGGGTCATGGAAGGGGAAGAGCTGGTTTCGCATCCGTACTTCGTCTCCCCCCGGCAAACGTTTGAAGGCAGTCCGAACGTCGTCGGCGTCTGGAAAGGCGCGGGGAATGGCCGCTCGCTCATTTTGAACGGGCACGTCGATGTCGTTCCCGCTGGCGATTACGCCCAGTGGAGCGATGATCCGTTCAGCGGAAAAGTGGAGGACGGCAAACTGTACGGCAGGGGCGCAACCGACATGAAGGGCGGAAACCTGTCGTCGCTCTTGGCTATTTCCGTCCTGCAAAAGCTCGGTGTCAGCCTGAAGGGAGACGTCATTTTCCAAAGCGTGGTGGAGGAAGAAAGCGGCGGAGCCGGAACGCTTGCCACCATCCTGCGCGGCTACAAGGCAGATGCTGCGCTGATCCCTGAGCCGACCAACATGAAAATTTTTCCGAAACAGCAAGGCTCGATGTGGTTCCGTCTGACGGTCAAGGGACGCTCTGCCCATGGCGGCACCCGCTACGAAGGAGTCAGTGCCATCGAGAAAAGCATGCTCGTCGTGCAAGCGATTGGCCGTCTGGAAAAAGAGCGCAACGACCGTCTCGATGATCCGCTGTACGCCAAGCTGCCGATTCCGATACCGATCAACATCGGGGTCATCGAAGGCGGAAAATGGCCGTCGTCTGTCGCGGATCTCGTCAAGCTGGAAGGCAGGATGGGAGTCGCTCCCGGCGAGCAGATGGAGGATGCCAAGGCAGAAATGGAAGCGGCTTTGCAGCGTCTGGCAGAAGTCGATCCGTGGTTTGCGGAGCAGCCAGTCGAGCTGGAATGGTACGGCGCGCGCTGGGTGCCGGGGGATGTCGCACAGGATCATCCGCTCATGGACATTTTGCAGGACAAGTTTGCGGCCGTGACGGGCGAGCGTGCCATTGTGGAAGCATCTCCGTGGGGAACAGACGGCGGCTTGTTGACGGCTTTGGCCGATACGCCTGCTATCGTCGTGGGACCTGGCGTTACACAAGTAGCGCACTATCGGGACGAGTACATCGTTTTGGATGACGTCTTCCGCTGCGCGGAAATTTTTGCTTTGACTCTGCTCGACTGGTGCGGGGTAGCCGAAGGGCCAGCGCAGTAAGGAAGCCGCAGCGTCTTTTTCTAGGGCGCTTTTAAGCTACTTGAGACGGTAATTGTGAAAAAAAGGAAAAAGTTTGAGCGCAGGACAAGGAAGCGCCGTCTGCTCTGGAGAATGATTGGGAGAGGCTTTGAGAGATCCAATCGTGTCAGGGACGGAGGAGACGGCGATGAGAAGAGCGTGTTTTATCGGGGGAAAGTGGATACCTATGGCAGACCATGCCCCGTTGTATTCGCCTTGTACAGGTCAGGTGATCGCACACATTCCCCAGGCGGATGCTGTGGCAGTAGAGCGGGCGATTGCAGCGGCCGAAGAAGCTACAACCCCCATGCGCCGCATGCCAGCTTACCAGCGTGCAGCCATTCTGGAGAAAATCGCCATCCTGTTGGATGAGCGAATGGAGGAAGCTGCCCGGATCGTCGCGCTGGAAGCGGGAAAACCGATTCGGACAGCGCGCGGCGAAATCATCCGCACGGTGCAGACGTACAGGTTTGCAGCGGAAGAAGCCAAGCGGCTGCACGGGGAAACGATTCCGCTGGACGCTGCTATCGGTGGCGAAGGCCGTCTCGCTTACACGGTGCGCGAGCCTTTGGGAGTCGTGGGCGCGATCACGCCGTTTCCTTTTCCGTTCAATTCCATAGCGCACAAGGTCGGGCCTGCGCTCGCTGCTGGCAATACAGTCGTATTGAAGCCAGCTTCGCAGACCCCGATCAGTGCGCTTTTTCTCGCTGAGCTGGCAGAGCAGGCTGGACTCCCGGCAGGAGCGTTAAACGTCGTCACAGGCAGCGCAGAGGTCGTGGGCCACAAGCTGGTTACCGACCCGCGAGTTCGCGCCGTGACCTTTTCCGGAAGCCCTGAAGTGGGAGTCGAGGTGCGCAATCGGGCGGGCTTGAAAAAAGTGATTTTGGAGCTAGGCGCCAATTCTGCGGTCATCGTCGACCGCGATACGCCGCTGGACGAGGTCGTTCTGCGCTGCTTGTTCGGGGCTTTTGCTTATTCCGGTCAAGTGTGTGTGTCTGTGCAACGAATTTATGTCGTGACGGACATCTACGACGAATTTGTCCGCCGCTTTGTGGAACAGACGGTGGCGTTGCGCGGGGGAGATTCGCTGGAAGAAGAAGCAGACTTTTCCGCCATGGTCCATCCGAAGCAGACAGAGCGCGTGCTTGCCTGGATCGGGGAAGCGCTCGACCAAGGGGCGAAGCTCGCCTGCGGCGGCGAACTGATGGGGCGGATGCTTTTGCCGACCGTCCTGACGCATGTGCCGCGGGAGGCAAAGATTGCCCGCGAGGAAGTATTCGGGCCTGTCGTCATGATCAATCCGGTACAGTCGGTCCAGCAGGCGATCAGGCTGGTCAATGATTCGCGGTACGGCTTGCAGGCGGGGGTTTACACGAACAATTTGTCACTGGCGTTGGAAGCGGCGGACGAGCTTAGAGTGGGCGGGGTTATCATCAATGACATCCCGACGTTCCGGGTGGATCACATGCCGTTTGGCGGCGTGAAGGAGAGCGGGCTGGGACGGGAAGGTGTCGCGTGCGCCGTCGAGGAACTGAGCGAGTTGAAGCTCGTCGTCGTCAAGCGGTAAAGCGGTAGGTTCGCTTCTGCCGACGCTTGCAAGCGGTCTTGCAGCTGTGCTATAGTTAAACCAGCTATTGATGCGGAGGGATACCGAAGTGGTCATAACGGGGCGGTCTTGAAAACCGTTAGAGTGCAAGCTCACGCGGGTTCGAATCCTGCTCCCTCCGCCACCATGTTTTCATTACCCGAATAGGACACGAAGATCTCTTTCGTTTAAAGAGGTCTTTTTTATATCAGCAAAATGCAAGCGTGTGCTCCGACGCCGAAGCTGCCCATTCCAGCACACACCGTTTTTTTCCTCAAAATCCAGAAGAACCAATATCGAAGAGCGGCCCGTTTTAAGATATGCTGTACACAAGGACTCGAATGTTTCTTGGGGCCTGCGGCAGCTTCAATAATGCAGAGGGAGCTGCCGTCTTTTTTTGCTATTAAAAGTCAGAAAATAAACATAACACAGAAAATTGAGATATAATAAGGGGGAATACGGTGAGGGAGGGTTTGTGATGATGGAAGCCCAACGAGTAAGAAGAAATACGCTTGGCGATATTTTGCGACGAAGCAGGCTGCGCTACCCCGAGAAGATTGCCTTGCAATTTGAGGAAGAGGTACTTACATACACGAAGTTGGATCAACTTGTCAATCAGGCTGCGCACACCTTCCTCGCCAAAGGATTGCAAAAAGGGGAGCGAGTGGCGGTTCTGTCCAGAAACTCCATGGACTTTGTCATCCTCAACTTTGCGCTGGCCAAAGCGGGGCTGATTATGGTGCCGATCAACTTCATGCTGCATACAAACGATGTGGCTTTTATTTTCGGACATGCAGAGGTGAGCGCCTGCTTTGTGGCTCCGGAATTTCTCACGGTCGCCAAGGAAGCGCTCGAATCGGCAAACTTATCGCCCAAGCTTTTGTCGCTGATCTCCAGGCCAGCGGTGCAGGAAGGAGAGTGGGTGCCGTTTCGCCCGCTGATTGAGGGCGCCAGTACGGAAGAGCCGGAGCTGGAGCTGGCCGACGAGGATGTCGCCCACATTTTGTACACGAGCGGCACGGAATCGAGGCCAAAAGGAGTCATGCTGACGCACAGCAGCATTCTTTCGGAATACGTCAGCACGATTATAGAAGGAAATATGTCGCACGATGATGTAGCTGTGCACGCGCTTCCTTTGTTCCATAGCGCGCAGCTGCACTGCTTCCTCGGGCCGTATGTATATCTGGGTGGCACCGGCATTATTTTGGAGCAAGCGACGCCAGGCTTGATGCTTCAGGTCGTAGAGAGCCACCAGGCGACACAGCTTTTTTGCCCGCCGACTGTTTGGATTGCCTTGCTCCGCTCTCCCGAGTTTTCGTCGCGGAACTTGTCTTCGCTGCAAAAATGTTACTACGGCGCGGCGATCATGCCTGTAGAAGTGTTGAAGGAGCTGGGAACACGTCTGCCCAATGCGCAATTTTACAACTTCTACGGACAGACCGAGGTAGCTCCGCTGGCGACGGTATTGCAGCCGAAGGACCAGATTCGCAAAGCCGGATCGGCTGGCAAACCTGCGCTCAATGTAGAGACAAAAATTGTCGATGACGATGGCGTCGAGGTGCCCAGGGGCTGCGTTGGCGAGATTGTTCATCGAACGAGCCATGCGATGATCGGTTATTTCCGCGACGAAGAAAAGACGCAGGCAGCTTTTCTCGGCGGCTGGTTCCACAGCGGCGACTTGGGGATTATGGATGAAGAAGGCTATATTACTGTCGTCGACCGGAAAAAGGACATGATCAAATCAGGCGGGGAAAACGTAGCGAGCAGGGAAGTCGAGGAGCTGATCTACCAGCACCCGAAAGTATCGGAAGTAGCTGTAATCGGCATTCCCCATCCGTATTGGATCGAGGCTGTGGCGGCAGTCGTGGTGCCAAAGGCAGGCGAGACTGTGTCGGAAGAAGAAATGCTCGCCTTTTGCAAAGAGCGCCTCGCCTCGTTCAAGGCACCGAAGTATGTCTTTATCACGGACACGCTCCCGCGCAACCCGAGCGGGAAAATATTAAAGCGTGAACTGCGTCTGCGCTACGACACGCTGCCGACTTCGTAAGTCGTTTGGGGGCAGTAGGGGCTGGTTCGCCACTGCGGACAAAAGCCCGGCTCGATACATGGCTGGTTCGCCGCTGCGAACAAAAGCCTAGCTCGATGCAAGGGCTAGTCCGCCCCTGTGAACAAAAGCCTAGCTCGATGCAAGGGCTAGTCCCCCCTGCGAACAAAAGCCTAGCTCGATGCAAGGGCTAGTCCGCCCCTGTGGACAAAAGCCTAACTCGATGCAAGGGCTGGTTCGCCCCTGTGAACAAAAGCCTAACTCGATGCATGAGCTGGTCTGGTGCTACAAACAAAAGCCCGTCCCGATGCAAGGGCAGGGGCTGACCCACCCTCCAAACAAAAAACCCGCTCGATCACCGGATGTTTCGGCTGTCGGGCGGGTTTTTTTGCCTGTATCCTATTTCACATGAGACACAGTCGGCTGGTCAGGGTGGATTGCTTCAAAGCGGTAGCCTTTTGCTTTCAAAAAGGCGATTACTTCAGGCAGCGCCTGGGCCGTAGGTGTTTTCGTGCTTGCATCGTGCATGAGCACGACAATTTCTTTTTGGGCTTTTACTTGCGCCTTGACGTTGGCGAGAGCTTGCTGGGCTGTATATTTATTGCTGCGGGCGTCGCCGTTGGTCACATTCCAGTCGATGAACGTATAGCCTCTTTTGTTCGCTTCGGCTTTAATGGCGTTCATGACAGGCGCTTGCTTGCTGTATCGTTTCGTATCCTGGTATTTGAGGCTGACGGTGTTGGTGCTGCCGCCCGGATAGCGGAACAGGACGGGCTTGACTCCCGTTGCTTTTTCGATCAGCTGGTTGCCTTTTTCCAGATCGGCAAAAAAGGCTTCCATGCTTTTGTACACAATCTTGTAGTCATGCGAGTACGTATGACCACCGATAGCATGGCCTTCTGCCACAATTCGTTTCAGAATCGCTTCGTGGCCGGGCACATTTCTTCCGACGATGAAGAAAGTAGCTTTGACCTGATTTTTTTTCAGCGTATCCAAAATTTGCGGTGTTACCGGAGAAGGGCCATCGTCAAAAGTCAAATACGCGATCTTGTCGCCAGGCTTTGGTGCAGGGACTGCTGGCGGCTTCTGCGCTGGTGCAGGCGGCTTGGGAGCCGGAGTGTTCGTACCAGGCGGCTTGGCAGGCTCTGGCGTGCTTGGAGCCGGAGTGTTCGTACCAGGCGGCTTGGCAGGCTCTGGAATGCTTGGAGCTGGTGGCGTAACGGTTCCAGGCTTGCCAGCAGGCGGTGCAGGGACCGGAGCAGCGTACGGACTATGAATCGCTCCAGACGGCATGAACGGCGTCTCCCCATAGATTAAAAAGCTTTTGCGCAGCTCGACGAATTTGCCGAGCGCTTCTGCATAGGAAGCGACGATTTCTTGCGGGCTTTTGCCTTGGGCAAGCAATTGGGCGATTTTGCTGGTGCCCATGACTTGATCGAACATCGTGATTTCTTTCTCGGTGCTCTGTGGAACCGCAAACGGCTGAAGCTGTCGCGCGTAGGCAAGCGCGTACAGACCTGTGCGAACCGGATTGAAAACGCGCGAATCGTGGATGTGCAGGCGCACGCCGCCAGCGTTTTCCTTCTTCTCAGGGAGAAAAAGCACGCCAGGCAGCAAGCTGCCGTTCAACAAGTCGGCGAACTGGACGGAATCGATGCCTTCCGCGCCGATCCAGGCGAAGTTGTCCGCTTGCTTGACCGGTGTTCCTTCGCCGAGTCCGGTAGCCATGTACCCGTAGACAGATGTCAGGTCAGGAAGGTGCGGGGAGCTTGGCACCCATTTCAGCCCCGTATCGGGGTAGGTCATGCCGCGCGTGTAGCCTTCCATCGGAACGACATACAAATCAGCGCCGATCGAGCGGTTGAAGAACAGGGCAAGCTCGCCGATGGTCATCCCGTGAGCGAGAGGCAGCTCGTCGATGCCGATGAACGATTGATAAGGTTTTTCCAGGACTGGTCCCTCCACGATTGTGCCGCCAAGCGGATTCGGGCGATCGAGCACGACGATTCGTTTGCCTTGTTCCTTCGCCGCAGCCATGGCGTAGTGGAGTGTCGATATGTACGTATACGTTCGGGAGCCTGTATCTTGCAAGTCGACGAGCAAAGTGTCAAAATGCCCCATCATCTCCGGCGTCGGCTGGCGAGTCGAGCCGTACAAGCTGTAGACAGGAATCCCGTAAACCGGATGGGTGTAGCTCTTCGCCTGAGTGCCGACCTGCTCTTTGCCGTCCAGGCCATACTCCGGGGCGAAAAGAGCCGTGAGTTTGACAGAGCGGTCGCGCCGCAACAGGTCGATCGTGCTCGCTCCCTGACTGTTGATTCCGGTTTGATTCGTGATCAGCCCGACGTTTTTCCCCTCAATCAGCTGATGAAAGCGGTCAAACAGCAAATCGCTTCCCAGCTGGACCGCAGTCGTATTGGCAGAACTGCCGCCGGGAGGGATCATGGTCAAGATCAATGCGAGGATAAGAAAAGGAATAAACTTTTTCATCATCATTGCCTCTTTCGAAAAAATACTGTCGTTTCTTGCTTCATTGTAACGCGTTTTGGGAGGAATATGGTTGTATTTTTGTAACAATTTGAAATTAGGTCAAAAGATAGAGGAATATCGTCGTTTTTTACCGTTTCCAGCGCTATCCTGCTTGTCCATTCAGTCCCTTCCTTCTACAATTAACAGTACGATCTTGGTGGGCTGATTCGAGGAATGCCTTGAAACGGTTGCTATCCTATAGTAGATTAAGAATCGTGTGAATCTTATTGGAAACGGAGTGGACATTTTGCTGAAAAAAATTACGTCATTCATGTTGGCTGTTGCCCTGGTGCCTATGGCGGCCTTTTCTGCTGCGGCAGCGCCTGCGCAAGCTGCCATCAAAGTCGAGTACAATAAAAAAGAGATTGTATTCCCGGATCAAAAGCCTGTGATCCGTGATAGCCGTACACTTGTACCGATTCGTCCCATTGCAGAGTCCCTCGGATTCAAAGTCGATTGGAATGAAAAAACAAGAACCGTGACCATCGATAAAGGCAACGATAACATTCGCCTCGTCGTAACGCAAAAAATTGCGAAGAAAAATGGACAAACCATCAATCTCGATGTGCCTGCGCAAATTGTCAACCAGCGCACGGTCGTGCCTGTTCGCTTTATCGCTGAAGCGCTGAGCTACAAAGTGGACTGGGACCCGGCTTCCCAAACAGTGCTCATTGCCGATCAGCAAACGACACAGCCAGGCCAGCCGCAAACTCCGCAACCGACAAAACCGACGACTGGCGAAGAGAAAAAGCCTGATCAGGTTGTCTTGATCAACGATGAAAGTGTTGTCGGAAAGACAAGCTCCCTTTTCCAGATCGGTCTGTACCAAGTAACCGGAAAAGTGGACCCGAAATCTGAGGTTATTGTAGTCATCGGCGATGAGTCGTATGAAGCGGAAGTAAAAGCAGATGGCACGTTCGAATTTATTGGCGACGCTGAAGACGGCATCCGTCAATTTACGGTCAAAGCCGAGAAGGAAGGCAAGAAAGATACTTATGAAGGGGAATTTGTCTCCGTTGATTAAGGGAGCCACTTCCTGAGTAAGAACACCTCCTGCACACCACACTATGTGCAAGGAGGTGTTTTTTGTTGAAGCGATTTTGTGTAAGCATCTGTGCGTCTCTTCTGATCGCGGGCTTGGTGACAGGATGTTCGCCAAACAAAGAACAAGGCACCGAAGATCGGGGCGGGAATCAGGCAAAATTCGAATCGTATGGCATCAACTATCGCAATGACAACGCAGGGATGGACAAAGGTCCGGCAGCGATGATCAGCCAAAAAATGGTCCATAACCGGGAGCCTCATCTCGTCTCGTATCTGGAGCGGCATGCGGAAAAAATACCGGGAGTCGTCGATATTAAAGTGCTGGCTTACAAAGACAACCTGCTCGTCGGTGTGTTGCCAGTAGATACGCCAAAGCCAGACGAGGTCAACCCGCGTCCGACCATCCCTTATACGCCAGGCAAGATCGTCCGCAACGACAACGGACATACCGATGCGCTGCAAAAGCGGGTAGTGGACCGGATGAGGGGCAGGCTACAGACTGAATCCCGGTTCAATCTGATGTACGTGTCCACCAACCGGGCGATTTACGATCGCATTGCCGATTTGCATGAACGAATCTTGCGCGGCGAGGAAATCAACAATGAAGAATTTCAACTGCTGCTCAATGATATCGGTTATAGCGTCAAAGGTTACAATCTCGTTGACTGACAGAAGACCACCTGGCCGCCCGGGTGGGCTTTTTGTCGATCGGCGCGCGATGGCAGGAGTTTTGCAAGAAATGGGGAAATAGTCTGGAAGAGTAGGAGAACGGCAAGGAGTGCAACGCATGAGTCAATTCCAGGTACCCATTTCCAAAATTACTCTCCCCGGGCAAAAGCCATACGTGCTCAGACGCCCAGCCCTGGCGAGGAAGCTGCGGCTTCTTGCGCATGCGCAGCTCTGTCTGATTCACGCGGGAGCAGGCTACGGCAAAACAACATCGTTCGCCACGTTTTTGCACGATGAGTCCCGCAACGCTTCCTGGTATTTCATCGCAGAAGAGGATACGGCGTTAGCTGACTTTTTGTGGTGTCTGGTGGAAAGTGTCCGGCGGGTCGCACCTGATTTTGGACAGACGCTTCGCGAGTTGCTGGAAAAGGAAAAGGAAGCGAAGTCCGCTGCTGCTTTCGCGAAAGCAGCGCAGGGGGAAAACGGGAAGCGCTTCGCTGATTGGTTTGCCAGGGAATGCGCACGGCTGCCGGATCAGTTTGTGATTGTGCTCGATCGTTACGAGCGAGTGGCTGGCGACAGCGAAATCGACCGTTTCGTGTCTGAGCTGGTTCAGCATGTGCCGCACAAGGTCAAGCTGGCGATTTTGACACGCATTCGCCCTGTGTGGAAAAATTTAGAATTACTCACAGCGCGAGGCGAGTGTCTGGAGCTTACGACCGATGATTTGGCGTTTACGATCGAAGAAAGCGAAGCCTTTTATTCGGATCAGTATGATATCGCACTGACTGAGGACGAATGGCAGCAAGTTGCGGAAGTGACGCGCGGCTGGGTCATGGCGCTTCGGTCCATCGGTGAAAAAATTGCCAGAGGCTTCAAGCTGTCGGATAGCTTGCATGAGCTGTCCCGCCTGCTGCACCTGCTGGAAGCGGATGTCTGGGTCGGGCTGAAAGAAGACATGCAGCATTTCCTGATGGAGGCAGCAGCGCTTGAAACGTTCACCGAGGAAGATGGCAGGCAAGTTTTAGGGGCAAAAGCAGGGGAGATGCTGCAAGAGGCAAAGCGAAGCAATCTCTTTTTGCATGTCGACGAACGGGAACGCTATTTTTTTCATCCGTTATTTCAGCGGCTGTTATCCGGTAAACTCGCTTCGCATCAGGACATTTACACGCGGGTGAATCAGGCGGCAGCCCTCTGGTTTCGGCGAAAAGGCGAGGAAGAACAGGCTTTTGAGCGTTTGCGGCTGCTGGAGCGCTGGGACTTGCTCGGCTCCTGGGTTCGCCAGGCTGCTGAGCGGTTTTTGAGCGCGGGTGTGCTGGACGGTTTGTACAAATGGCTGGCTTTATTGCCCGACTCGGTGAAAGCAGAGGAGCATTGGCTCTGGTTTTATCAGGGGGAAGTGGAGCGGTATCGCTGTCTGTACGCCAAGGCGTTTGCCTCGTATGAGCAGTTTCTAGTGTTTTGCGAGCAAAAGCAGGACAGGATCGGGTTATGCCGCGGGCTGGAAGGCAAAGCGAGAGTACACCTGGACAGCGTTCAGGGGGTGCAGGCAGAGGCGCTGCTGATGCGCGCGATCGAACAGTTGCCTGTGCAGGAGCAGGAAAGCGAACTGGCGCCGAGGCTGTACAGGCTGTTGGCAGAAATTTATACGAACAGAGGCGATTCCAGGCAAGCGGCGGCCTGGTATGAAAAGAGCCAGGAGCTGGAGCAGCAGACAGAAGTTGAGCTGGAATCGCGGCTGTTGTTCCGTACGGGGCGGCTGCAATCGTCCATCCAGCTGCTGGAAACGAAGTGGCAGTTGGAGCAGACCAGACACCCGACCTTGACGCGCTCGTACCGGGAGACGTCCTTATTGCTTTCTTTTGTCTACGCGTTGGACGGAGAGTGGGAGCGGGGCTTCGAGGCCGCAGAGACGGCGATCCAGCTCGGACGGGCGGCGCATTCTCCGTTCGTCGAGGCCAACGGCTACGTGAGAAAAGCGCATGCCGCTCTAATCAGTCAAGGACTGCCTGCGGACGAGATTCGCAAGCTGTACGAAAAAGGCTTGCATATGATGGAAGAGTTGCAGTCGACGCGCGGCAAATCGGAGACGCTGCTCGGTCTGACGCTGTATCATGCCAGTCAAAAGGCGCTTGATCAGGCGCTTTTGTACGGCAAGCGCGGGATTGCGGAGACGGAAGCGATGCGTGACGACTGGCTGGGCAGCCTGGTGCGGATGGCGATTGGAATAGCCTACGCCAAATACGGCAAAGATGCAGAAGCATTGGAAACGTTTCGCGATTGTTCCGAGCGGTTGAGCCATTGCGGCGACAGCTATCATGTGGCGATCTGCCAGTTATGGCTCAGCTTTTTGGCATACCGGAGCAAGCGCTGGGAGTTGTTTGTCCCGGCTGTGACGCAGGCGTTGTCGTTGATGCAGACGGGAGAATACGCCTTTTTGCTGCAACGCCCTACCTTGCTCACGCCGTATGATGTGCAGCAGCTGATGCCGATATTGCTGGAAGCGGAGCGGCGCAAAGTATCGCCGGATTACGTCTCACAGCTTTTGAACGACCTCGGGCTGCAAAACGTGACGTTCCACCCCGGGTATACGCTGCGCATCCAGACTTTGGGGGCGTTTCGCGTCTGGCTGGGAGAGCGGGAGCTGAGCGAAAAGGCGTGGCAGCGCGGGACGGCCAAGCTGTTGTTTCAGCTTTTGCTGACGAAACGTCACCACTTGTTGGCTCGCGAGGAAATCATGCATCGGCTGTGGCCTGACAGTATCGAGGAAGCGGCGATTCGCGACTTCAAAGTGGCGCTGAATGCGCTGAACAAAGCGTTGGAGCCGGACCGCGCCGCGCGATCGGACACGTTTTTTATCCAGCGTCACGGCAGCTCTTACGGCTTCAACCTCGCTTCCGGCTACCTTTTGGATGTAGAGGAATTTGAAAAGCTGGTCGCGCTCGGGCTGTCCGAGCAGGACGTGCGCCAAGCCACTCTTTTGCTCGAAAAAGGCTTGGGTTACTACCTCGGTGAGTATTTGCCGGAGTGCCGCTACGAGGAATGGTGCGTCGAGGAGCGGGAGCGAGTCCAGGCACTGTTTTTGCGCGGGGCGGAGCGGCTGGCAAAAATCAGGCTGGAACAAGGCCAGCAGGAACAGGCGATTCGCTGGTGTGAAGCGATCTTGCGCGTGGACGATTGCTGGGAAGAAGCGTATCGGCTGCTGATGACAGCCTATTATGAACAAAACAACCGGACCCAGGCGATTCGCTGGTACAAAAAATGTGTCGCGAAGCTTCAGGAACAGCTCGGCGTTGCTCCGATGCAGGCGACGCAGGAGACGTATTGGCGCATCAGGGAAAAGTGAAAGGCCGCATGCGTGCGGTCTTTTTTGCGTTTGGGCAGGAAACATCTTGCCTGCGCACCGGGCAAAAGTTTGGCAGCGGAATGGAAAAGTGGCCTATTGACAAAACTAGGAGCGTTTCGTAAACTAATTTTTGTACTGACCAGTCAGTTCAAAGACGATAAGGAGGACGGGAGTGATGGCACCTTCGAAAAAGGATCAAATCGCTCAGGGAGCGTTGACAGCATTCGCCCAATTGGGTTACAGCGAAACGACGATGGACGCGATTGCAGAAATGGCGCAGGTGGCGAAAGGAACGCTTTACTACCATTTCTCGACCAAAGAGGAGCTTTTCTTGTACGTGATTGAAAAAGGCGTGAAGATGCTGATTTACCATGTCGATAGTGTGATGCAAAATGAACAGCTGACTTTGGAAGATCGCATGCTGAATGTGTTGGATGAGCATCTTCGCTTCTTTTCCGAAAACCGCGAGCTGTGCTTCCTGCTGCTCAGTGTCTTTACGGGAGATGAGCAGCGCGATTTGACCGTCGCCAAGCTGTTGACGGGATATTTTACGATGATGGAATCTTACATGACCCGATTGCAGGAGCAAGGGTATATACGAGCGGATGTGGAAATCGGGACGCTCGCCTCGGCGTTGTTCGGCATGGTCGGTTTTACCGCCATTCGCAAACAATACCGCAAAGAACCGCTGGACACGCCGGAAAACAAACATACGCTGCGCTGCTTCCTGGCGGGCATGTTGCAGACGAAACAATAACAAACAACAAGCACATAAAGAGACAGAGGAGAAATCGAAAATGAAGAAACGTGCATGGATCGGGGTAGCCGGATTTGTAGCCGGAATTGCAGTATTGGGAACGGTTTTGCTCGGGTCTGGCGGCAGCAGCCTGGCAGGACAAAAGGCGACACAAGTAACAGGCGTCGTGGAGGGAACGGAAGTCGATCTTTCCTTTAAAATGGGCGGATCGATCGAGCAGATCGCTTTCAAAGAAGGCGATGAAGTAAAGGCAGGCCAACTGGTCGCTACCTTGAACAGTGAAGAGTTGCTGGCGAAAAAGGAACAAGCCGAAGCAGCCTATCGCCTGGCGCAAGTGAAGCTCGATCAAGCGAAAAAAGGTGTTTCCTTGACGGACAGCTCCAGTGACGCTCAGGTCGATCAGGCGCAAGCAGTCGTCAGCTCGGCACAGGCTCAACTGGCGGCAAACAAAAACGGAGCGCGCGCCGAGGAAATTTCCCAGCTGAAAGCCAAGTTGCAGGCAGCCCAAACCTCCAATCAGATCGCCGCTTCCAACCTGGAGCGGATGAACAAACTGCTGAAAGAGGGAGCCGTTCCCCAGGTAAAAGTCGAGGAAGCGCAAATGCAGGCAGAAAAAGCAAGCGCGGAACTGAAGGCAGCCGACGAGCAGTTGAAAATGGCTACCACAGGGGCACGCCGCGAGCAAGTAGACGCAGCGCAAGCTCAGCTTGATCAGGCGAAAGCAGCTTACAAGCAAGCCGTAGCCGCACGCGGTCAAGTAGGATTGAAAGAGCTGGACGTGAAATCGGCTGAAGCGGGTGTACTGCAAGCCAAAGGAGCTTTGGCTGAGATTGAAGCGTATTTGAACAACACGAAGCTGGTTGCGCCGATGGACGGAGTCGTCAAATCTGTTGCGGTGCAACAAGGCGAGCTGGTTGCACAAGGCTTTACCGTTTTGACCATTCAGGCAAAATCCGATAACTACGTGAAGCTTTACGTGAACGAATACACGCTGGGGCAAATCAAGACAGGCGATACGGTCAAACTGTACGTGCCAGCCTTGAAACGGGAAGTGGAAGCGAAAATCGCCACGATTGCACCAGCAGCTGATTTTGCGGTGAAAAAGGCGACACAGGAGTTGGGCGATCGCGACATTCGTTCCTTCCAGGTGAAGCTGTTCCTGGCTGATCCAGAGCTGCGGCCAGGTTTGACGGTCGAGTGGAAGATCGAAGGAGCTGTTCATAGTGAGTGATTTCTCCCGGCTCTTTTTAAGCGAATGGAAAAACATGTTTGCGAACAAAACAATCCGCAACGTCATTTTTCTCGTACCGATCATTTACTTGACCCTGTTTGGCTTTTTGTACAGTGAAAAGAAAGTGATGCACATTCCGACCGTCATGGTGGACGCGGATCAGTCAGAGCTGAGCCGCGAGCTGTATCGGGCGTTTGAGGTCGATCAGACGTTTCAGGTTACATCTATCGTAGGCACCGAAGAGGAAGCGATGCGGCTGATTGACAAGGGCGAGGCCAATATTGCCTTGATCATTCCCGCCGAGCTGGAGAAGAACGTCAAGGCTGGACGGTCAGCCGAAGTATTGACGGTCATTGACGGCAGCAACATGATGATTTCCAACACCGCTGTCCGCGCAGCGAGCACGGTCGTCAAGTCGGTGTCCGCAGGCGCCACGCTGAAAAAAATGGAGGCAAAAGGCAGTTGGGGCGAAGAAGGGGTAAATCTTTTCACCGGAATCGACTATCGCTATCGCGTGCTGTACAATCCGACCTTCAGCTACATGTCCTTCATGGTTTTCGGTTTGACAGGAACGGTATTTCAACAGGTGTTGTTTCTCGGCATCGCCCTGTCAGTAGCGCAACAGAAGGAAGAAGGAACGTGGCAGGACACGCTGAGATCCCACAGCTTCTGGGCGATCACGGCAAGCAAGCTGCTGCCTTATTTCCTCGCAGGAACCTTGAACGTATTTTTGGGCTTCGTACTGCTGCTCAAAGGGTTCGAAATCCCGTACTACGGCAGCACCCTTGACTTGATGCTGATCGCAACCGCCTTTAACCTGGCCGTGCTCGCCATCGGGTACGCGATTTCTTTCTTCTCCAAAGACCAGCTGCAAGCGACACAAGTTGCGATGATGATTGCCGTTCCTTCGTTCATGCTGTCCGGCTTTACATGGCCGCTGGCATCAATGCCGACTGCGGTCGCTGCGATTGGTAAATCTTTGCCGCTCACCTACTTTTTGAACGGCGTCAGAGAAATCTTGAGCAAAGGTCACGGGCTGTCCTACGTCACGCACGACCTGGTTGTTTTGGGCTTCATGATCTTGCTCGGTCTGTTCTCGGCCTATTGCATATACTTGTTACAGACAAGGAAAAAAAAGGAAACCATTGCCGAAACGACAACGGTTTAGCGAGATTTGCAGAAAAGAAACCCTTGTGTTGTAAAGAATCTTTCCTATATACTTACTTAAAAAAGGCAGATTCTTCAACGCAAGGGGGACATTATGTCAGCGACTCATCTGAAGCAATTGTGCGAAGAGACGTACACCAAGTTGAAAAAGGTAAGCATGGAACTGGAGCGTTATCTCAATCAGGTTACCTTGTCTAGTCTTGTATCTGCATCGGGGGACCCGGAAGAGTTTGAATCTTACTACAGAACCTATCTGTCCGATTTGCGCCACTTGCTCGTCTACTGTGAAAATGCGTACGACAGGCTGGGAGTATCTTTGCGCCGGGCAAGGTTCAACGAAGACTTTGCCGAAGAAGTGCTGTATCAGGTGTACCACACCTGCATCAATTACTTCTATTATCCAAAAGGCGAAGTGTACGAGGAAGACGGACGCTATGCTTACACAGGCCAGGACTGTATTATCTTCCGCAAGCAGGTCACACCGGAGTTGGAGCAACTGACCTTGTCCTTGTCGAGAGTTTTTGAGCAAATGCGCGATGAACTGCAATATTACGAAAATGACTATATAGCGAAAAAACGATTGGAAAGAGAAAAAGCACAGGCGTAAACCTGTGCTTTTTTGTGCTTTCCCTGCTTTCAAACGCCGACTGGCTGGTGAATCGCCGTGACGATACTCTCGGCTTCCGCAAGCATGCCTTGGCGGGCAGCGTCGTCCACGTATGGGACAGCAGCGAAATTGCGGTAAGTGACATCGTAGCCGATCATCGACAAGCTGCCATCGACGATTTGCTTTTTCACCACATCGTCGAAGCCTGTCTTTTTCATTTCCGGCTCGGATTCCCTCGTCGTCGTAATGACGATAGCCTGCTTGTTTTTCAACAGGCCGACAGGGCCGTGGGCCTCGTAACGAAAAGCAAAGCCGTTGGTGAATACCCGGTCGATATAGCCTTTGAGAATGGCGGGAGCCGACCACCACCAGACAGGGTAAATCATCACGAGCAGGTCAGCTTCTGAAATCAGCTCCTGTTCAGTCATGACATCAGCAGATGCAGTGCCGTTCGACACTTTTTGCATGTCAGCCGCCTGAAAAACAGGCTGAAACTTCATTTGATACAAATCGCGCACGTCATAGGCGATGTTTTGCTTCTGCAACGTCTGGGTGACGCGGTCGAGTATGGCATGGCAAAAGCTCTCTTTTCCTTCCTGGGCAAACACGATGCATGCTTTCATACTCCATCCCTCCGTATATATCGGTTAGACTGTCTATTCGAACCCGAAGCGCAGGCGCATGAAAAACTTGTTCAGCAGTCCGCCTACCGTCGTCTGCTTCGTTTCGGCGCGGGCCGGTTTTGCTGGTTTGGCTTGCCGCAGCGTCTGATTGACGTTGATCATCCCGGATCCGTAAAGCTGGTCGTGACCAGGAGCGCCGAGGTCTGTTGCGGACTGGCGAATCAGCTCCATCACATCACGGTTTTTCATATCCGGATGGACAGAACGCACCAGTGAGGCGAGCGCAGCGACATGCGGGCAAGCCATCGAAGTGCCGGAGAGCGAAGCGTAGTCGCTGTAAATGTACGTGCTGGGAATATCGACGCCAGGAGCGGCTACATCCACGTAATCGCCAAAGTTAGAGAAATCGGCGCGTTCTTTGCGGTGATCGACCGCAGCTACGGCGAGCACTTCGTCATAAGCAGCCGGGTAGCTCGGCTGGTTGGTCGCGTCATTGCCGGAAGCAGCTACGAGGATGACATTTTTCTCGAAGGCGTAGCGGCATGCTTCTTTCAAAGCGGCGGAAGAGGTATAGTTGCCGACGCTGAGGTTGATGACATCGGCCCCGTGGTCGGTAGCCCAGTAAATGCCCTGGGCGATATCCACGGCTGACCCTGAGCCGTCTGCGCCGATTGCTTTAATCGGCATCAGCTTGCTGTTCCACGACATGCCGGCAATTCCGTCGGCGTTGTTCGTCTTGGCTGCGATGACGCCTGAGACGTGTGTTCCGTGACCGTTGTCGTCTTCCGGCTTGTTGTTGTCGGTGAGCACGTTGTAGCCTTCGACCAGCTTCCCGGCGAACTCGGGATGTTTGAGATCGACGCCTGTATCGACGACGGCCACGATGACGTCGCTGCTGCCTTCGCTCACATCCCAGCTTTGCTCCATGCCGATTAAAGGCAAATTCCACTGGTATTCGGTGTAGTACGTATCATTCGGTTTGCGATTGGGGAGCAGCAAATAGTTCGGTTCGGCAAACACGGAATCAGGGTGCTCGGCGAGCTTTTTCATCAGTTGTTTGGTCGTCAGGCTTTTGGATTTGATGATCAGAAATTGCTCAAAATCGCGCTTGATTTTGGCATCCAGAGACGCAACCAGCTCGTCGATTTTTTTCTGCTCCGGTCGCGGTGAGAAACGGACGACGACTTCATGCTCGACGTAGTGGCTGCGGTCACGCGGGTTGTGATGCAGCGTTTGGATGTGGCTTTTCTTTTCCAGATCTCTGCGAATGTCCTTGACCTGCTCGATATAGTTGATTCGCGGTATGCTCGCCTCGACGGAAGTGACGCGGGGATGAGGTTCGCGCATTTCCTGCTCTGCATTTTGATGATGGCGGTAGGGGATGACGACCAGACCAACCAGGGCTAGGGCGGCGATAATTGGGGGCAAGACGCGCAAAAAAACTCACTCCCTCCAGTGCTGATGACTATAGCGTGCACACGGAGAGAGTGATTATGAAGGAAATAGCTTACATTCGGTTGTCAAAAGGGCGAACGGGCACCGGACGAAGCGAGCGGCGCGGAAGCTTCCAGCCTTGATAGACGGAAACCATTCGGCAAGCAATAATGACGCTGAACAGCGTGTACATCTCGCCGACTGTCGATGCCCACTTCATGCCGACCGCGACTCCGGCAGCCATGGCCCAGACTGCGTAGATTTCTTCCTGGAAAACCAAAGGCTTGCGACCTGCGAGAACATCGCGGATAATTCCGCCGCCAATCCCAGTCAGTACCGCTGCCACAATCGTGGCGCTAAGCGGATAATTCATTTGTGTCGCATAAAGCGCACCTTGAATGGCAAACGCAGAAAGCCCGACCGCGTCGAAAAACATTCCCCAGCGATTCCACAAGCCAAGGTACTTATGCGGCAGAACAAAGACGATAAGCATGGATATGAGTGCGATCGTAAACAGTGTGCCTTGATTCCAAAAAGCAGTGAGCGGGATTCCGAGCAAAATATTCCGCATGATCCCGCCGCCGAATGCGGTTGCCATTCCGAGAACGATTACCCCCAAGATGTCGTACTCTTCCTCCATGGCAATAATAGCGCCGCTGATCACGAACGCTACAGTGCCAACGATGTTAAACCATTCCCAAGACATGTATTCTTCAACGTCCTTCCTAATTGATCAATCCAAGCTGCAACAAGCCGTGCCGGATGCCGTCTTCGTTTACGTGGCGGGTCACCATATTGGCAAAAGGCTTCAGTTCTTCATGCGCATTTCCCATAGCGACACCCATTCCGACGTAAGACAGCATTTCCCTGTCGTTAAGCCCGTCTCCGAATGCGACAGCATCAGCAGGCGTCAGTCCTTCATGCTTCAGGATCGCTTCAATGCCACGCGCTTTCGAACCGCCTTTTGGCAGAATGTCGAGGACGCGATTGTGCCAGCGCACATACGACACTTGCGCAAATTTTTCGGTATAAACCGCTTCTTCTTCTGCCGTGCAGTATAGAAACGCCTGGTAGATCGGAGCGACTTCCCAGTAGCGGTCATGGTGCGCCGGGGCCGGCAAGCGCAGGAAATCAAACGAGTCAATCACGTGCGGATGATCGGCTGCATTCGCATAGCATTGTTCATGGCTCAAAAACACCATAGGGTGCTCGTGCCCATGTGCCAACTGTTCCAGCTCGGCCAAGGTCGAAGTGGCAAAAGGGGTATGGTGAATCACCTTTTGCTCGCTCACCACGTAAGAGCCGTTAAACCCGATGAATGTATCGATGCCAAGCTGTTTGGCGATCGGCATCAGGTGATAGGGGGAGCGGCCAGTGGCAATTGCCACCCGAATCCCGTTTTGCCTCAGTCTGTTTACGGCGTCCACCGTTGATTGCGGGATGGCGTGTTCCGTGTTCAGCAAAGTACCGTCGATGTCAAAAAAGACAATTTTGTACGCCATTTGTTCTCTCCACTCTTTCTCTTTATAATAGCGCCGCGAAAAACGAGCAACATGCACGAAAAACAAGCGGCCATACAGGCGCCGCCCAAGCGTTTGAAACGTTTGAAGACAACAGAAAAAGGAATGTCGGAAAAGACATTCCTTTTCACTTCGCTATTAGAATACAGCCACTTCCGTCTCGCTGTCAAATAGATGACATTTGGAAAGGTCCATGGCGAGCTTGACCGTCATTTTTGGCTTCAGCTCTTCACGGGAATCTACGCGGGCCACCATTTGCGTGTTCCCGATATTATGGAAGTAAACATACAGCTCGGAGCCCATGTTTTCCACTACTTCGACCTGTGCTTCCAGCGTGCTCTCAAACGGATTGGCTTCCATGAACGCAGCATCGCTGTAGATGTCTTCCGGACGAATGCCAAAGATGGCCGGTTTGTTTACATAGCCTTTGTCGCGCAAAATTTTCGCCTTGTCGTCCGGGAAGCGGACGTGGATGTTTTCCGCGTCGAAGTACAGGGCGCCGTCTTTTTCGGAAAGCTGTCCTTTGACGAAGTTCATCGCAGGGGAGCCGATGAAGCTTGCGACGAACAGATTGACCGGATGGTTGTAAATCTCGTTCGGCGTCGCTACTTGCTGGATCAAGCCGTCTTTCATGACGACGATCCGGTCGCCCATCGTCATCGCCTCTGTCTGGTCATGGGTGACGTAAATGATCGTCGTATTCAGGCGTTGGTGCAGCTTCAAGATTTCCGTGCGCATCTGGACGCGCAGCTTGGCGTCGAGGTTGGACAACGGTTCGTCCATCAAAAAGACTTGCGGTTCGCGAACGATGGCGCGACCGAGCGCGACACGCTGACGTTGACCGCCGGAAAGCGCTTTCGGCTTGCGGTCGAGCAAATGCGAAATATCGAGAATCCGGGCCGCTTCCTGAATGCGCGCATCGATATCGCTCTTGGAAAATTTGCGGAGTTTCAAGCCAAACGCCATGTTTTCGTATACGTTCATGTGCGGATAGAGGGCGTAGCTCTGGAAAACCATCGCGATATCCCGATCTTTCGGAGCGACGTCGTTGACGCGACGATCGCCTATGTACAAGTCACCGTCGGAAATTTCCTCCAGCCCGGCAATCATCCGCAACGTTGTCGACTTTCCGCAGCCCGATGGCCCGACGAGAACGAGAAACTCGCGATCTTGAATCTCCAGATGAAAATCGTCTACCGCTGTTACGTTTCCGGCGTACCGTTTGTATATGTGGTTCAGTGTCACTTTTGCCATGGAAAAGGCACCTCCTATAGTTTTGAAAAAGCGAGAGCGTGGATAACCTTTTTGCAAGAGTAACAATTTTTAGACAGTTGGACTATGGGCGAAATGTACAAAATGTTTTGTTAATGCTGCCGAAAGAGCAAATACAGCTGGAGCAGCACCGCATCGGGAAACTGCCGCGGATCAAGCCCCGTCTGTTCCGTCAGCTTGTCGAGCCTGTACAACAGCGTGTTGCGATGCAAAAAGAGCTGACGTGCCGTTTCGCTGACGTTCAACTGGCGGGCAAACAGCGTTACCAACGTTTCCAGCTGCTCCGTACTGATCTGCGGAACGGACATGAGACTTGCCAGCTCATTGGCAATGGACTTCGCGGTTTCTTTCGGCAGCGAGGCAGCCCAGCGCTCCAGCGGATACATCCAGTCGCCAGCGACCATGACGTGCGGGCGATAATGCTGGAGAGTGCGAGACAGCAGCAACTGCCCGTAAACCGTTTTTTCCAGAGCGGAAGGGCGATGCACAGGGGCGCTGACAACAATGCGGACAGGCTCCATCCACTCCGTAGAAATCAGATCGTGCAGCCCGGATGCCCATTCCAGCAAATCGGCTTGCTCCTCGGAGCCTTCCAGGATAGAAACAGGCAGCAACAGGACAGAATAAGCATGACTTAATGGAAAGAAAGCGAGACTGGACGAACCTGGCGTGTAAGCCGTCGTCTCCCGGAAAAAGGGGTACAGACAGCTTTGCAGCGATTCCCAGGTGCCCGTGCCTTCTGTGCGGCTGCGCTCGAGCAAAAAGGAGAGCCGCGCTTCTTTCCACGGCCAAACAAGGTCAAGACGCTCAGGCGGAGCCAGTCGGCTTCCGGTCACAAACGATTGCAACCACGCGGCAATCTGCTCGTGAAGAGTCAGAGGCGCGTTTTCTTTCGTGCGGGAAAAAAACAGACTCAACAAAGAACGGGACGTAGCGGGCCATTGTGTCGATTCAATCAGAACGAGATAGGCCATCTCGTGTTCTGACCCAAGCGAAACAAGCTCCCAGCCTTTTTGCTCCCACTCTTGTTGAGTCTGGCTGATTTCGGCTTCCAAAACTTTGACACAAATGATCGGCAAATTCGTCACTTGCTTGATTTGCTCGATTTCTCTCATCCATTTCTCCACAAGACGACCTCCGTCACAAACAACTGGCGTACGTCTATTATACCGTACTCTAGGCGAGTGTGGCGGCGGTTTCCTGCAAGCTTGCGGTTTGCACAGGCGTGCCCACAAACGGTTCCTGGGGGACGCCACCCATCGTATGCAGCGTGATTTCCGGGCGGGAACGCAGGCGGATGTTCAGTCCCGTCTGGCCGAGTCCTTCACTTATATAGAAAGGGCGCCCGTCAAACTCGTGCAGACCTTTGACCATATTCAGCCGCACGAGCTTGCCCATTTTCACCAGATGGTACGGGCGCGGCCAATGAATTTGTCCGCCGTGGAAATGTCCCGCCAGCAAATAGTCGTAGGCGTAGTCTTTCATTTGCAGGACGAGGTTCGGATCATGGGTGAGCACGAGGCGCGCCCCCGTTTTCGGAACGGATTGAAAAGCTTTTTCCAGTTGGCTTCGGCGTGTGCTGAAATCATCGACGCCGATCACATGCAGCAGTTGACCGTGATGCTCGACCGTGACGTGCTGGTTGACGAGGACCTGACAGCCGATCCGTTCCAGCTCCGACTTGAGTTGAGCGAGCTTGAGCGGCGACAGCACGTAGTCGTGATTGCCAAAAACGACGAATGTGCCGAGCGCGGGCTGCAATTGCATCAGCTTTTCTACGTAGGCGACTGCTTTCGGGATGTTTTTGTGGCGATCCAGCAAATCTCCGGTAATCGCGAGCAGATCGACGGATTGCCCGGAAAAATCGCGGACGATCCGCATCGGGTCAATCGACAAATTTTCCATGTGCAAATCGGACAAATGCAAAATGTTGAGCGGTTCGAAATCTTGCGGATCACGCAAATGCGGCGACGAAGCGAGCGGTATGATCACATGATTGGTATGGACGTCAAATGTATTGCGGTACGCTTTTATGAAGAGCAAGGCGAGAGCGGCAACTAGCAAAAACCATAGCATCTCTTCCGGCCATCTCCTTTATCTCTAAGGTAGTGTCATTATACTCGATTTCTTCGCTTTTCGAATAAGTAGGTTCTGGCAGAAGGAATTTATCGAAAAGTGCAGAAATATTATGAATGTTGCGTAGTGAAGAATTCTATTTGGGGTTTAGGAGAGTGAGAGTATGAATGTAGAAAAAATTCCGGCGACAGAAGGCCGATTCAACCTGGAGAACTACGACGAGACGTACGCCCAATTTGACTGGAAGGAAGTCGAGAAGCAATTTTCCTGGTATGAGACGGGAAAAGTAAACATGGCGTATGAAGCGATTGACCGCCATCTTTCTACGGAGCGCAAGGACAAGATCGCGCTTATGTACAGCGATTTGACCAGAGAAGAGACCTACACCTTTGCACAGTTGAGCGAATTGTCCAATAAATTCGGGAATGTTTTGCGCAATCTGGGGATTGTAAAAGGCGACCGCGTATTCGTCTTCATGCCGCGTACGCCAGAGCTTTATGTAAGCGTTTTAGGAACGCTCAAAGTGGGCGCGATTGTCGGCCCGCTGTTCGAGGCGTTCATGGAAGCTGCCGTGCGCGACCGTCTGGAAAACAGCGAAGCGACCGCGATCGTGACGACGCCGGCTCTCTTGCCGCGCATCCCTGTATCCGAGCTGCCAGCACTGAAGCACGTCATTGTCGTGGGGGCAAAAGAGGAACTGAAGGAAGGGCAAATCAGCTTCGAAAAAGCGATGGCAGAAGCATCCTCCGAGCTGGAAATCGAGTGGGTGGATCGCGAGGACGGCATGATTTTGCACTATACGTCCGGATCGACTGGCAAGCCAAAAGGCGTGCTGCACGTCCACAACGCGATGATCCAGCACTACCAGACCGGAAAATGGGTGCTCGACCTGCAAGAGGATGACGTTTATTGGTGTACAGCTGATCCGGGCTGGGTGACAGGAACTTCTTACGGAATTTTCGCACCGTGGCTGAACGGCGTGACAAACGTGATCCGCGGCGGCCGCTTCACACCGGAAGACTGGTACAAAACGATCGAAAAAAATAAGGTGACCGTCTGGTACAGCGCACCGACCGCGTTCCGCATGCTGATGGGAGCGGGCGACGAAGTGGTGAAGCGCTTCGATCTGTCCAGTCTGCGCCACGTTTTGAGCGTGGGCGAGCCACTCAACCCGGAAGTCGTGTATTGGGGACTTCGCGTGTTCAACCACCGTATTCACGACAACTGGTGGATGACGGAAACAGGCGGACAGCTGATTTCCAACTACCGCAGCATGGCGATCAAGCCAGGCTCGATGGGCAAGCCTTTCCCTGGCGTATACGCGGCGATTATCGACGATCAGGGCAACGAGCTGCCGCCAAACCGGATGGGCAACCTGGCGATCCGCGTCGGCTGGCCGTCCATGATGAGACAAATTTGGAACAACCCTGCCAAATACCAAGAGTATTTCAGCATCCCAGGCTGGTATGTATCTGGCGACTCCGCCTACAAGGACGAGGAAGGCTACTTCTGGTTCCAGGGGCGCATTGACGATGTGATCAATACTTCCGGCGAGCGCGTTGGCCCGTTTGAGGTCGAGAGCAAGCTGGTCGAGCATCCGGCTGTTGCGGAAGCAGGCGTAATCGGCAAGCCTGATCCGCTGCGCGGCGAAATCATCAAGGCGTTCATCTCCTTGCGCGCGGGTTACGAGCCAAGCGAAGCCTTGATGGATGACATCCGCAAGTTCGTGAAGGAAGGACTCGCTGCTCACGCTGCACCGCGTGAAATCGAGTTTCGCGACAAGCTGCCAAAAACACGCTCCGGAAAAATTATGCGCCGTGTCCTGAAGGCGTGGGAACTGGGCTTGCCGACAGGCGACCTGTCCACGATGGAAGACTAATCGGAGCGGATAAAAATGAAGAACCATCTCTAGCGCATGAGCGGGAGATGGTTCTTTTATTGTTAGTGGGGAATGGGGCGGTGCGGGTGGTTATGGTCGTGTGAGTGATCGTGTCGTGTTGATGATCGTGCGGGTACCTGTGGTTGTGCGGCTGGCTATAATCGTGCGACTGGCTGCGAGCGTGGCAGGTGGTCATAGGCGTTTGATTTAGTTGCGGTTATGCGAATGCCCGTGGTCATGCGAGTGCTCGCGGTCGTGCTCATGGGAGTGCTCGGAGTCGTGCGAATGCCCGTGGTCATGGGAGTGCTCATGATCATGCGAATGCTCCCCCGTACCACCCTGACAATGCAACTCTCCATGCGAGATGGAAGAGTTCTCGATTTGGATCGTCGCATGGGTGATGCCAAACTCTTTTTGCAACAGCGCCAAAGCGGCATCGAGAATCGGGTAGCTCGGCAAATCGTCCTGCACAACCAGATGGCACGTCAAGGAGTCGAAGCCGGAAGTGACGGTCCAAACATGCAAATCGTGAACTTTTACCACGCCGTCAAGCTGTCCGAGCCGCGCTTCTACTTTTGTCGTATCGATACGGGAAGGCGCTCCTTCCAGCAAAATGTTGACCGACTCCTTCGTCACGCGCCATGCACTCAGCATGATCAAAAAGGCGACGACGATGCTGATAATCGGGTCGGCGATGTACCAGCCAAAGGCGAGCATGAGCACACCGCCGAGGATTGCCCCTACGGAGCCGAGCATATCGCCCAGCACGTGCAGGTAGGCGCTGCGCACGTTTACGTTGTCTTTGTAATCGCCGCGCATGAGGACGAAGGCTGCGGCGATATTGGCGAGCAAGCCGACGGAAGCGATGATGATCATTTTGCCGCTCGCGACTTCAGGCGGCTGGAGCAGACGTTGGAATCCTTCCCAGAAGATGAACAAGGAAATCAGGACGAGCGTGACGCCATTGGTCAAAGCGGCGAGAATCTCGAAGCGCTTCATGCCGAATGTTTTTTGGGCAGAGGGCGGCCGGGCCGCAAAATGGAGCGCGACCAGACTTAGCAGCAGTGCCAAGGCATCGCTCAGCATATGTCCAGCGTCGGACAAAAGCGCGAGACTGTTGGTCAAAAAACCTCCGATCGTCTCGACGATCAAAAATACAGTGATGATCAGAAAAGAGGTGAACAGCGCTTTTTTGCTGGCGCCTTTTCCGTGGTGATGGTGGTCGTGCCCATGCCCATCTCCGTGATCGTGATGATGCAAGCCCATAATGATTCCTCCTCGATAGGATCGTTTAGCGAACGAGTCGATCTGCCAGAAAAAGGGCGTCTTTGCCTACGCCGCCCATGAGTGCGGAAGCGCGGGAATGCTGCCAGGGAAGCCCGAGAAAATACAGGCCGGACACCTCTGTCACCCCTCGCTCGTGCCGTGGCCAGCCGTTTGGATCGCGTACGTCCGGGATCGCAAGCCAGCTATAGTCAGGGCGAAATCCGGTGGCCCATAAAATGTTTGGAAAGCTCGCCTGCTCGCCGTCTGCGAAATAAGCGGTGCGATCCGCAATGCGAACGGTGCGTTCCACCAAGCGCAAGGCTCCGGTTTTCGTCAGAGCTTTCATTTCCTTGCGGTAGCCAAAAATCGGATCAGGTCGTTTCATCAATTGCTTTCCAGCCCATGAGGAGCGGGGAGCATCAAGCAAGCCGAACCGTTGCATGTAGTCAAAAATAGTTTTGCCCAAAACATACAAAGGCAAATGAAGCCGGGTCTGTCCGCTGGAAAAGATGACAGGGCGATGTCTGGCGAGTTCCACAGCAAGCTGCGCACCGGAGTTGCCTGCTCCGACTACGAGGACAGGCCCGTCCCGGAACGAATGCTCGTTTTGGTAGTCCGCCGTATGCAGCGACACGACATCGGGGGCCAATCGCTCGACAATCGGCGGGATGTACGGTATTTGAAAAGGGCCTGTCGCCACGACGACGTTTTTGGCGCGCGCTGTTCCTGCTTCTGTCTGCACCAGAAAGCCGGATGCTGTACGTTCTACCCACTGGACAGCTGTATTCAGGCGCACAGGCAGCTGGAAATGCGCAGCGTACTGTTCCAGGTAGTCTGCTGCCTCATCTTTGGTGGGAACCGTCTGCGGCTCTCCGGGAAAGGGCAGGCCGGGAAGCCCGTTGTTTTGCCGAGCGGTAAACAGCACGAGCGAATCATAACGTTTTCGCCAGCTGTCTCCCAAGCGCCCGTTTTTTTCGAAAATGACAAAGCGAGCTTTCCGTTGCTGGAGCAGAGCACCAAGCGCGAGGCCGGATTGGCCGCCACCGATGATGATGACTTCGTAATCGTGCATGGGTGAAACCTTCTTTCAAGCGGGAATTTACCTAAATCATACCACATTCAATCTTATATTCAAGCAATCGTTTGAATGTATTTTCGCAAACGAACAAAAAAAGGCCGCCACAAACGTGACGACCTTCCAAAAGTTCCGTTCAACTACGGGTTGTTTTTTTCGATTGCTTTAACTCGGACGCGTGCTCAATCCCGCACATGATCAAATGACGCACATGATCGTCGTCCAGCGCGTAGTAGACGAGCTTTCCATCTTTGCGATAACGGGCCAGCCCCATATTTCGCAGCAGGCGAAGATGGTGGGACGTATTGGCGATCGAGCTGTTGATCGTCGCGGCGACATCGCACACGCACAGTTCGCCTTCCAGAGCCAGGGCGTAAATGATTTTTGCCCGGGTATCGTCAGCCAGTGCCTTGAACAGAGGAGCGACTCCTTCTGTTTCGCTCATTTTCGGCCGCAGTCTGTTTACTTTCGCTTCGTCCACGGTTTGGATTTCACAAACGTCTGCTTCATCCGTCGTACGCTGATATTCCAGCTCCATGTTCTTCACCCCGCACAATTGGTTGTATCTATTATAAAACGGAATGATTCAGAAAAAAAGACGGGAAGCAGCAGGAAAGTGCCTAATCCGTGTCTAATTAGGAATGATGACGATTTGCAAAAAGGAGTGGACATCACAGGTGGTTGCTAAAATCCGTCATTTTCTCTTTGAGATTGTGGGGGCGCTTATACTTGGACTTGGAGTTGTATGGCTTACGGTCGGCGGAGAAGGCAACTGGTTTTCCGGTTTGGGCATAGAATGGTCTCCCCGTTGGCTGGATGTCAAAACGTTTTTTCTGAGCATCGTGCTGGAAGCGATCCCGTTTGTTTTGCTCGGCGTGTTTTTTTCCGCGTTCATTCAGACGTTTGTCTCCGAGGAGCAAGTCAGACGCTGGACGCCGAAGCATCCGCTCGTTGCGCTGCCGTTTGCCGGGCTGCTTGGCTTTTTGTTTCCCGTGTGCGAGTGCGCGATTATCCCGGTCGTTCGCCGTCTGATTCAAAAAGGAATGCCCGTGTCCGTGGGCGTGGTGTTTTTATTGGCAGGACCGATTGTCAATCCGGTGGTGCTGTCTTCCACGTACATTGCCTTTGCGCGGCAGCCGGACATGGCGCTCTACAGAGGAATCGCCGGATTTCTCGTAGCGCTGATCGCCGGGTTTCTCGTTCTGTTGTTTGTGAAAAAGAATCCGCTGCGACATGGGGTAGAAGCGGAACTCCGCCACGAAACCGCTCATGCAGAAGCGATGCGCGGCAAGCTGTCTGCGACATTTGCCCACGCCGTCGACGAGTTTTTTGACATGGGGAAATTTTTGTTGTTTGGAGCGCTGATCAGCAGCGTCCTGCAAGTGTTCATCAGCCGTGACACGCTGGTGGCTGTCGGACAAACTCCGCTTACTTCTCATCTGGTGATGATGGGCATGGCGTACTTGTTTTCGCTCTGCTCGGAAGCCGACGCCTTTATTGCGGCTTCGTTCTCCGGGACATTCCAGAGCAGCTCGCTTTTGGCTTTTCTCGTCTTTGGTCCGATGCTTGATTTCAAGACGACCTTGATGCTGCTCGGGACGTTCCGCTTGGGCTTTGTCCTCAAGCTGATTGCTGTCATTACCATACTGGTGCTCGTCGTTACGCTGTTGATGCCAATTTAGAGGAGGGAAAAGTATGCAAAAGTCGAACAGGTCCGGGCACGACTGGATGCGCAGCCTGATTTTAGCCGGATTCACCGGGCTGCTGTCTTACCTGATCTGGACGGATAAGCTGGGGCATTACCTCGCACCAAAGCTGCACATGCTCAGCTATGTCACTTTGGGCATTCTCGTGATTTTGACGTTCGTAAGCGTGCGTCAACTGGTGGCTGGCAGGCACCACGCATACGATTGTGACTGCGAAGACACGCATCACGTGCCACGTACGCGCTGGGGCTCGGTGCTGATATACGGCTTGTTTTTGTTGCCGATTTTCATGGGCTTTTTCATGCCGGACAAAATATTGGGAAGTGCCATCGCGGAAAAGCGCGGGGTGACGCTGCTGAGCAATGACGTGCGCAAATTGTCCGAGGTGGCGAGCGGCGAGCAGGCGCAAAAAGCAAAACAGGCTACGTCATCCCAAGGGGAGGAAGGGCAAGCCGTTGCTCCTGCATCGTCAGCACCCGGGGAGGAAGGGCAAGCCGTTGCTCCTGCATCGCCAGCAACCGCGCAGGAAGGACAAGCTGCTGCTTCTGCATCGCCAGCAGCCGGGGAGGAAGGGCAAGCTGCTGCTTCTGCATCGACAGCAGCCGGGCAAGAAGGGCAAGCCGCTGCTTCTGCATCGCCAGCCACCGGGCAGGAAACACAAGCCCCTGCATCTACCCCGATCAAACCGGGGATGAGCGATGCCGAATTGAAAAATCATTTTTCCAATGGCGGCTTCGGTGACTTTTACACCGATATCGCTACGTCGATGTACAAACAGCCAGTCATCAAACTGAACGACAAAATATTCCTGGACGGCCTGACGACGTTGGAGCTGTACGCCCAGGATTTTGCGGGAAAAGAGCTGGAGACGCTCGGTTTTGTCTACAAAGAGCCGGGGTTCGCCAGCAACCAGTTCGTCGTCGCCCGTTTCTCGGTCACTTGCTGCACGGCCGACGCCAGCGTCTTCGGCGTGTTGGTCGAGAGCGAGAGCGCAAGCAAATGGGCGAAGGACAGCTGGGTTCAAGTGCGCGGGAAGCTGGAGTTGCGCAAGGTAGACGGATTTGACATGCTCGTCTTGAAGGCAGCGCACATCCAGCCCGTCCAGGCTCCGAAAGACCCGTATGTGTACTACAGCTACGAAGCGCCGAGCAACTAAAGCAGCATCGGACAACGACGCCTTTAGCGCATGGGTTACATGCGTGAAGGCGTTTTCTGTTGTTGGAAAAAGAATTTGGCAAATCGCTAAAAGACGTGGCCACCACGATTGTCGAGCAGCGCAAGCTTGATCTCGACTTTGTCAGTTGAGACAGTTGAAAAAGAAAAGCAAAAAGGCAGGTGAGCGCTCACCTGCCTTGTCGTGCTGCTTGCCTATTCCTTTTGCTCGCCGGACTGCTCTTCTTCGTAAAACCAGAGCGGATCGTCACAGTCTTCATCGCCGTTGTAGTTGATCAAAATTTCTTCGCCTGCCTGAATGTCGCGGTACGCGTAGAAATCGAACGTGTGGTTGTCGAAGTTGATGCTGTACGTGGCGTTTGGCGTGTAGGAATGATTGAACAACATGCCGTATCCGAGTAACAATGCGGTATGGTTCGCACCGTATTCAAATGCGTAGTCAGCCAAGAGCGTTTTCTCGATGTGCTCATGTTCTTCATTCAAATAGGGAAGAACCGGAGCTTCATGGAGCAATTCGCCTTTTGTGAAATCGCGCAGGGCGAAAACGCCTCTGTTTAATTCTCCGTTGCTGAGCTTGGAGGTTTTGACTTCGAGCATGTGGTTCACCTGCCATTCTGGTATCTTGTATCGTAAAACAAGTCTTTCTAAGGATGACAGTGGTTGGCTTGGAAAGCAACTGTTTTCGAATGGGAGACTACTTTTTCATGATCAGATGATGGCGGACAGCGTAAGCGGCAAGCTGGACGCGATTCGCCAGTTGCAGCTTTTCCAAAATGTTTTTCAGATGGTTTTTGACCGTGTTTTCAGCGATGATCAACGCTTCGCTGATTTCCCGGTTTGTTTTGCCCGCCCCCACGTACATGACGATTTCCCGCTCGCGGGGAGTGAGCACATCCGGCACGAGATCGTCCACGTGCTCCTCCTGTCGGAAGCGGTACATCAGTCTCGTTGCCATCTCACGCGTCAGCTCGCTGTCTTCGCCCAGCAAGGCGTGCAAGTAGTTGATCCAGTCGTCCGGCTCCAAATTTTTCAAAAGGTAGCCTTGAGCGCCAAACTGGATGGCGGTAATCAGGTCGGCAACATCGTCCGAGACGCTTAAAATGACGACCTTGATGTGCGGGTACGCTTTTTTCACTTCGCGAGTCGCTTCCAGACCGCTCCATTTCGGCATGTTGATGTCCATCAGCACCAGGTCGGGCTGGAGCTTTCCACATTGGATGAAAGCTTCCTCGCCATTGTCAGCCTCTCCGATTACTTCAAACGAAGGATCGGGGTCAAGCAGCGAGCGAATCGCCATGCGAGCCATCGGGTGGTCGTCGGCGATCAGGACACGGTATGCATTCATTGCGAAAAACCTCCAGCATGAGCGGTCAGGCGGATGATCGTGCCGCCATCAGCCCGTTTTTGAATATCAATCGCGGCGTTCAGCTGTCTGGCCCGCTCGCGCATCATGGACAAGCCGTATTTTTTCGTATCCGGGTTGGTCTGGGCGATGCCCACGCCATCGTCCTCCATCACGAGCTGCCAGCTGCGCGGCTCGCCTGTGGTCAGTCGAATCCAGGAATGCTTGGCCTGCGCATGCTTGCGAATATTGGCGAACGCCTCCTGAATGATTCCGAATAGCTGCACTTCCTCGGCAGGAGTGAAAAAGCTTTCTTTCACGCGCAAATCCCAGACGACATCGACGCCGGACAAAGCGCTCCACTGGGTCAGCCATTTTTCCAGCCGCTGGTCGAAGCTGCCTTCCTCAGGCAACGATCGCAGGTTGAAAATGGCTTGGCGGACGTGATTGTCGATCGCGGAAACCGCCACGCGGGCTTCGTCCAGATGACCTTGCTTCAGCTTGACATTGAGAAAAAACAAAGATTGTGCGATGCCGTCGTGCAGCTCCCGCGCCAGACGCTCGCGCTCCTCGTAAACGGCGCGCCGGGCTTGTTCTTCCACGATCCGCGCGTTCATTTGCTTGATCGTGCGAAACATCCACGTCGCGAACAAATAAGACAGCACCAGGGTCATCAAGGTGATGTACACATTTCCCGTTTCCATCGACATGTAGGGCAGCAAAAAATCGTGGCGGACAAATTCGAAGCCGCCGATGATAATCGTCGGGATCAGGACGGTCAGCCAGTAAAACAAGCGATAAGACATGAGAAAATCCCTTCTTTGCGGTTGGTGATCACTCCTTAGTATACCGAATGGGACATGCGGATGATATACTCGTAGGAGAAAAGGTGGTTGAGCAGGAGGGAAATTCATGAGTACGATTGCGAGAGCATTGACGATAGCAGGATCAGACAGCGGGGGAGGGGCAGGCATCCAGGCCGATCTGAAAACGTTTCACCAGCTCGGCGTCTACGGGATGAGCGCGATTACCGCTGTCACTGCACAAAATACGTTGGGAGTAGCGGGAGTATACCCGTTGCCGACAGAGGCGGTGGCGCAGCAAATGCGCGAGGTGCTTCGCGATCTCGGCGCCGATGCGGCGAAGACAGGCATGCTGTTTGACGCCCAGATTATTCGCGCGGTGTCGGCAGAAGTTCGCGACGCAGGCTTGCAAAAGCTCGTCGTAGACCCGGTGATGATCGCCAAAGGCGGAGCGAAGCTGCTGCTGGACGAAGCGATTGACGCTCTGAAAACAGAGCTGCTCCCGCTCGCCGAAGTGGTCACGCCAAACTTGCCCGAAGCCGAGTGCCTGACAGGCTTGTCCATTCATACCCCGGAAGAGATGCGGGAGGCTGCCCGCGTCATTCATGCGCTGGGAGCGCGCAATGTGTTGATGAAAGGCGGTCATCTGGAAGGGGATACCGTCGTCGATATTTTGTTTGATGGCCGCGACTTTATGGAGCTGTCGCACGAACGCATCCCAACCAGACATACTCATGGGACAGGCTGCACCTTTTCCGCTGCCCTTACCGCCGAGCTGGCGAAAAAGACGCCGCTTCACGTTGCGGTAGAAAAGGCGAACCGTTTTATTTTCGAGGCGATCAAAACGGCCCCGCAATTGGGCGGCGGCCATGGCCCGACCAACCATTGGGCAGTTGTCGATTAATTGTATGGTACAAAAGGAAGGCCCCGCAGAAGAAGCACATCCTTCGCAGGGCCTTTGCTTGCTTATTTGACTTGTACCGTAATCTCGCCTTGCAGACGTGTCGGATAGTCTGTCAAGATGAGGGAGTAATCGTCGATAGTTCCTTTGTTCGTCAATCGTTTGAAGAGCAATCCTTGTTTTTGCGTGCGCCCATCCGGCGAAGCGATTGTCGAGGTGGTTCCTTGGACATACTCATATTTGTTTTCCCGATTGTCCGTAATATCGTTGCCAAAATAGGTGAAAAGGTGGCGATCGGACTCTTCCTCCACCCGCAGTTCCAGGTCGAGCCCGACCACATCGTCAACTTGTCGCAGCGCGGCCAGCTTGAGTTTGTCGTCAGGTGCTTTGATCAGCGTCTGCTTTTTCGCATCAATAACGACTTGCAGCTTGTCGCGATCAAGTGCCCGTATCCCGCTTGCTTTCAAAAACAGCTGCTGCGGTTCCAGAAAATAAATGCTTTCCAGATTGAACACCTTGCCATTTTCTCCGTTGTTCCGAACCGGAACGCCATTACCCCAAAAAGCGTACGTCTGCCCCTTTTCGTCGACCAGCTTCAAGTCATCGAACCCGAAAATGTGCTTTTTGTTTGCCGGATCAAAGCGGATGCTCACCTCTGTTTGCGTCGGGAAGACCGTAATTTGCTCGATGGTCAGCGATTGTCCGTCTACGGTGATTTGCTTGTCGACAGGGTACACCTTTTTCTCAAAAGCGGTGTATTTGCTGCGGTCGATCGGGAACGTCACCGCGAGCGACGAATCTTGCTTGACGTCATCAATTTCAAACGTCACCTCGGCTGTCAAAGACTCGGGGATGACGCTGGCTTCCGGGACATAAACATCGATCCGGTCTTTATGTTCCACGTTCGCTGCTACTCCCATACTGCCCCAGCTCGCCCCATGCTCCCATTCCTTGCCGGATGCGTCCAAAAGTTTCACGCCGCGCAAGGCAACTTTTTGCCCTGTATGCTCGTGCTTGAGTGTGTAAAAAAGCAGCATGCGCTTCTGGTCGGTCAGCACCTGGTCAATGGTGAAGGTGATGCCGGACAAGGAAGCTTTTGTGCCAATATCCTGAACCATTTTGTGCTCCACGGCGCGTTGCAGCCCTCTGTCATCGCGGATCAGCCCCACGATCTTATCCATCCCGGGCAGCTCGCTGACATAAGCGGCGACGGCAGGGGAGATGCGCACAGACAGCACGAAGGCAAAAAGAATGCAGCACGCCGCAAGTCCTGAGTAGAGGCGTATCAGCCGATTGCGTCGCCGCATGCGTTTTTGCTCTTTGGCTTGCGCGATGCCGCGGCGAATGTACGGTTCTATGTCAGGGAGCGGCTGTGATTTTGTTTTTTCCATATCCGTATCGAAATCCATAACGTTCGATTCACCAGCCTTTCCCGAGATCTTTTCGCAAGGCGCCTAACGCTTTGTGCAGCCAAGTCTTGACGGTTCCTTCCGGATAGCCGAGTCTCGAAGCGATTTCTCGAATGGTCAGGTCTTCAAAATATTTCATGAGAATGATGCTGCGATACATCGGCGTCAGCTTGGCCAATGCTTCCTCAATGACCAGTTTTTCCGCCGTCTTCTCCGTCTGGCTGCCGATCGGAATAGCGAAGCTCTCTCCGGCATGCCAGTCGGAGGCGAACCGTTTTTTGCGTTTCAGCTCGTCCAGACAGACATGAATCAGGATGCGCGTCAGCCATGCGCGAAAATGCGCGGGTTCTTTCAAGCGGGACAAGCGCAGATAGGAGCGGCAGGTGGCCTCCTGTATGGCCTCCAGCGTGTCTGCCTCGTTGCGCAAAAAGGCGTAAGCCACGCTGTACAGCTGTTTTTGCTGCTGGCAAATCAGCTGGTAAAAGGCTTCGTCGTCCCCTTGCCTGGCTTGCCCGACAAGTTGTTCGAGATTCACAATCTTCCCCTCCTACTAAACATTAGACGCCGCAAGAGCCAAAACGGTTTTGGGAAAATAGGCAATCTTGCTTTTTTGGCGAACCAATAGCCTTCTTGGTGCTTACAGTAAAGGAGGAAGAAGCAACGAGGGTGAGAAGGCATGTGGACCAAGTGGGTAACGATTCATGAGTCGTACGGGCTCCCCAGGGTGGCGAGCGAGTGTCGCATCTATTTGGAGATGAAAGGCATCCGGGTCAGACTGTTGTCCAGGGAGACGAAAAAGGGCGGGCATGTGTACACGCTGCAAGTGCCCATCAGCCAGGCGGCGGAAGCGAGGGAGCGGTTGCGCGAGTTCAAAAGCGGACTGTAGCGAGAGCAGGCCAAAAGCCAGCGTTCTCCTTGAGGCGAGCAGGGCGCTGTGGGTCATACTAGGCACGGGGAGGGATCTGTGCCTATGGCGACTACACTCTTGGAAGCGCCCGCGAAAACAGGGCGAAAAGATTCCGGTTTGTTTGTGCCCGACTACGTGTTCGTCGAGCCGAATGCCCTGGACTATCCGCTCGGACAAGAGCTGTACCAGCGGTTCAAAGAGCAAGGGATTCCGCTGCAAATGACAACCAGTCACAACCAGGTTCGCGGCATTCCCGGAGAAACGGATGTTGAAAAATATCGCAATGCCAAACGGACACTCGTCATCGGCGTGCGCAAAACGATGAAGTTCGAGCCTTCCAAGCCGTCTGCCGAGTATGCGATTCCGCTGGCGACAGGGTGCGCCGCTCATTGCCACTACTGTTACTTGAATACGAATGTCGGGTCGAAGCCGTACATTCGCGTCTACGTCAATACCGACGAAATTTTTGCCCAGGCCAAAAAATATATCGAGGAACGTCCGGGGGAGATCACCAGGTTTGAGGCAGCCTGTACGTCCGATCCGGTCAGCATCGAGCATTTGACTGGCAACCTCAAACGCGCGATCGAGTTTATGGGCAAAGAAGAGTTCGGGCGACTGCGGTTTGTCACCAAATTTCACCATGTCGATTCATTGCTGGACGCGCAGCACAACAAGCACACCCGTTTTCGCTTCAGCATGAATGCCGATTATGTGATCAAAAATTTTGAGCCGGGTACTTCCAGCTTCGCACAGCGTATTGAAGCGGCAGGCAAAGTGGCGCGAGCCGGATATCCGCTCGGCTTTATTTTGGCTCCTTTGTACTGGTTTGACGGATGGGAAGAGGGGTACACCGATTTGCTCGAACGGCTGAGCAGCCAGCTCGTCCCGGAAGCGATGACCGATCTGACCTTTGAGCTGATTCAGCATCGCTTCACGAAAATCGCCAAAAGCTTGATCCTCGCGCGCTATCCGAAGACCAAGCTGGTGATGAACGAGGAAGAACGCAAATACAAATGGGGCAAGTACGGCAAGGGCAAATACGTTTACCCGGATGTTCAGGCAAAAGCTTTGCAGGCGCACCTGGAAAAAGAAATTGCCCGGCTGTTTCCCCAGGCGAAAGTGGAGTATTTTACGTAGAAAGTCCAGACTGCCCAGCCAGCGGGGGCAGTTTTTTTGCTGGCAAAAGATGGCTTGCGACATAATGCGAATGGTTTCGACAAATACAAGGACGCGTGCTAAAATATGGAGTGCTCTCATTTTTCGGAAAGGAACAGACGCTTATATGAAGTCCATATTGATAACCGTTGAGGGACCGATCGGAATAGGAAAAACCTCCCTGGCGCGGGAACTGCACCAAACATGCGGCGTGCAATTGCTGGAAGAGATCGTCTATGAGAATCCATTTTTAGGAAAATTTTACGAAAACATCGAAGAGTGGAGCTTCCAACTGGAGATGTTCTTCCTGTGCAACCGCTACAAGCAGTTGCAAGATATTCACTCCCATTACCTCAACCAGGGCATTTCTGTCGTTTCCGATTACAATATTTTTAAAAATACGATTTTTGCCAAACGCACCCTGTCAGACAACAATCTTCCTAAGTATCTTAAAATTTATGATATCCTGACAGAAGATTTGCCGCAGGCTCATCTGGTCATTTACTTGACGGCTTCCATCGATACGGTCATGAAGCGGATTGCCATTCGCGATCGCGAAGTGGAACGGACGATGGATGTGGGTTATATGGAAAATTTGATCGCCGATTACAACGAGTTCATGGACGAGTTTGAGAAGCACCACCCGGATGTGCCTGTCATTAAATTCAACTGTGACGAGCTGGATTTCGTGCATCGCCCGGAGGATCGGCAATGGATGATGGAGCAGATTTTGCCGCGCATTGAGGAGTTGCGAAAGAAATAGAGGTTACGAATGCCGCGTGATTGGCAAGTATTTCAATAAGGAGTTGCGTACATGTCTAGGTTTCAAAACAGCCACCTTCGTGAAAAATACGGGATACCGGGCAATGCAGTGATTACCATCGGCGGAACGGTAGGTGTCGGAAAATCGACGTTTACCCATGCGCTTGCCGATCAGCTTGGTTTCCGCGTGTCTGTGGAAAAGGTGGACAACAACCCTTACCTTGGCCGTTATTATAACGATTTGTCCCGTTGGGGCTTTCATCTGCAAATCTTCTTTCTCGCGGAGCGTTTCAAGGAGCAGAAGCGGATGTTCGACTATGGCGGCGGTTTCGTCCAGGATCGCTCGATTTACGAGGACACCGGGATTTTTGCCCGCATGCTGTACGAGCAAGGCAACATGACAGAAGAAGATTACAAAACATATACCGAGCTGTTCGAAGCGATGGTCATGACCCCGTATTTCCCGCATCCCGACCTGCTGATTTACTTGGAAGGAAGCTTCGACGATATTATCGGCCGCGTTCAGGAACGTGGACGTCCGATGGAGCAGCAAACGCCGATCGATTACTGGCGCGATTTGTTCGACCGTTACGAAGGCTGGATTCATTCCTTTACATCCTGTCCGGTTCTGCGAGTAAACATCAACGAATACGATGTGGTCGATGACCCTGCTTCTGTCGAGAGCATCATTGCGCGAGCGGCGGAAAAAATTCGCCTGGGACGGGCAACGCGGTTGACCTAACTTGACCTAACTTGACCTAACTTGACCAAACAATTCGCCCAATAACATAACCCCCTATCCATACTGCCTGGCAAATGCGCCGCGAGCAGCATAGGCAGGGGGTTTTTCGTCTGGCTATTTATTTGACCCGATAGCCTTCAAGCATCAGCGTCATGGCCCTGGTCATCTGTTCCAGAGAGTGCGCCTGGTCAGGCATTTGGGCAATCCAGAGCGCAGCTTCGTTCATTGCGCCAGAGAGCAGATGAGTCAAAGCTTCGATGGGCACAGCGGCAAGGTAACCTTGCTCTGCCATGCTTTGCAGCTGGGCTTGCAGCAGTTGCATGCTGTGTTCCTCGTCCATTTTCCGCCAAGCTTCCCAGCCGAGAACGGAAGGGCCGTCAATGAGCAAAATCCGTCTGTTGCGATGTTCGACGGCTGAGGTGACAAAGGCGCGGCAACCGTTCAACAGTTGTTCCCACGGGTCCTGGCTTTTGGCAGCTTCCGTCTCTACTTGTTCTGCGATTTCTTTTTGCACGGATTCGAGCACGGCGCGGAACAGCCCTTCTTTGTTGCCAAAATGATGGTACAAGGCTCCTCGCGTCAGTCCGGCTTCCTTGACCATGTCCTCTGTTGCGGCATGGGCGTACCCTTGGGTGGAAAAATGCTCCCTCGCTATTTCCAGCAGCTTCGCGATCGTTTCTTGCCTTTGTTGTGCTTTCGATACTTTCATGCTGTTTCTCTTGCTCCTATCTGATCGAGGATGAGGCCAACCGTCAGTTTTGATCGACGTACTGGCTGCTGAACGCTTCCGTGGGAGGAATGACGGTGATGACGTCGATCAGGACGCCATTTGGATCAGAGGTAATGAAGTGACGCTGCCCAAACGGTTCATCCCGGATATCCAAGTGCACGGGAAGCCCGGCTTTTTGGATGAGTTTGTCATATTCCGCATCAACATCATTTACTTCGAAGTTGAGAATCAGACCTTGGGTAGAGGTTCGATACCCGGACGGTATAGTGTCGTGATCGGGATGCAAAATAGCCAGCTCAAAAGGGAAGTCGCCCTTGCTGTGCTTCAAGCTCACGTACCAATCCGCTTCAAAAACGAGGTCAAATCCAAAGTGTTCCACATAAAAACGGGCACTAACGCCCACTTGCCGAGACAGGATAACCGGATAAAAACTGGATACTTTCACAACAATCTCTCCCTTCCGTTCGTAATGAAAATTTAACATACAGACTGTATGTATGTAAAGTTGTTATTGGCATTTCCTCTGCACTTTGCCCGGGGGAAATCGGCTGCGGACAAACCCTCCTGTGGTATAATAAAGAAATCTTGGTATTAAAGGAGCTAGGGAATGGCAGAAGAATGGTTTGAACGCAGCTTTCGCGAAGATTACGTGCTTGTCTACCAGCATCGGGACGATTCGGCAGCCGATGAAGAGATCGCCAACCTGTTGGAGCGATTGCCTGTCAAAGACACGGGACGCGTACTGGATCTTTGCTGTGGGAGCGGGCGGCATTCGCGTGCGTTGGTTCGCAGGGGATACGAGGTGGTCGGAGTCGACTTGTCTCCTGTATTATTGCAGCTGGCCGAAGAACAAAACAACGATCCGCGGCTCAGCTTCGCCCGCTGTGACATGCGCAATATTCCCTATCGGGACGAATTTGATATCGTGGTTAACCTCTTTACCAGTTTCGGCTACTTCTCTTCTGATGAGGAAAACGCGCAGGTCATTCGCAATATGGCGCAAGCATTGAAAACGAACGGCGAGGTCGTCATCGATTACTTGAATCCAGCCTACGTCACGAGCCATCTCGTCCCGCATTCCACGAAGCACGTCAATGGAATGTTCATTGAGGAAAAACGGTGGATCGAGGACGGAGCCGTAAAGAAACGGATATGGATTACAGACGATACGGACAAAGAAAAGCGTGAATACTTGGAGCAAGTCCGGCTTTTTTCTGTCGAACAGATGATCGCGATGTTGGAGCAGGCCGGATTCGGACAGATTCAAGTTTTTGGCAACTACCAATTCGAACCGTATATAGCCAGTCAATCGCCACGCATGATTTTTTATGCGATCAAGCAATAAGTCGTGCGGATAAGCGTGACTAACCTTTCTGTCAGGTGAATATGATGGTGTTACAACCGTTCATCGGACAAAAGGGGGGCGATGTGAGTGAGCAAGCTGTCTTTGGAGCAGGTCAAACTGTATTTGAGCAAGGTTCCGGGCTGGAAGCTGGTAGAGGACAGGATGGCGCTGTCGCGCACATACCACTGTAGAGACTTCGCCACGGCCGTAAGCTTCGTGAATCGCGTGGCGGAGATGCTTGAGCACGACAGTCAGCATGTGGAGATTCATTTGGCTGGCGGGACTGTCACCTTTACGCTCGCGACCCGTGAAGCAAAAGGGCTGACGGGCAAGGACTTCGCCCTGGCACAAACGATCAGCAAAGTAAGCTAGAACGGGACGACACACGACCGCTTCTTCGGGGAAGCGGTTTTCTTTTGGCATTTTCGCCTCACTTTGCTATGATGGGCAGTAATGAAACTTTCGGAGGGATCAAGAAATGGACATTCAACAACACGAGCAATTGCTGCGCTTGCTGACAGACGAATTTGCCAGCAAAACGGCATCTGTCACATTTACACAGTGGGATACAGACAGCGAAGAGGAAGAAGAGGTAACACAATTTCAGGGACAACTGACAGAAGTCAAGTTGACTGATAATGAATTTGAGGAAAAAGACTTGCTGCTGGTGTTTGTGTCGGAAGCGGAAGGCGAGCTGGAAATTTTGATGGAAATCCCTGGCGATGAAGTGGACCTCGCCACATTTGCAGACGGAAAGCTGAGCATTTTCGGTACGGAAGCGGAGATTGTTTTGGAGAAATGAAGAAAAAGCATTCCTTTCGCTACGTAGGCACCCCTGATCCGATGAGCGACAAAGAGGTGTACTGCTGCGAAAAATATATAAAAAAGCACAGAGCGGCGATGATCAGGGCAGGTCAGTATATAGTGGACGTCCCGGCCTTGCTCGCCCTGTTTCATCTTGACTGTTGGAACTGCCGTGCGGTTCATCGCGAGACTTGTTGCGAGGGTGGACAACCTTACGCGGTGGAGCCGTGGCAAATTCCGATTATGGAAAAAGAACTGCCGGAAATCACAGCCCGCTTGCAGTCAGCAAGCGAACGGGAAAATTGGGAGCGGCACGGCGTCTGGGACCGGGGGCAACTGCCAGGCACGATCCGCATGCGCCACGGCAACTGCCTGTTTTATCAGGAAAACAACGGCCGCCTCGGCTGTGCGATCCATGCGTACGCCGAAGAGGCGGGACATGTGGTGGAGCCGCTAAAGCCGTTCAGTTGCCAGTTGTATCCGCTTGATCTGATCGATACGGGCGAGGCGATTTTGCTGACGGCGGTGACGGAGGAGACGTCGTCTTTTTCGCGCTGGGGAACAGACTATTTGGAGCAATTTTACTGTGCCAGCCCACAGCGCAGGAAACTGGCGACGCATCTGGATGAAAATGTGTTCGCACTCGCCGGGTACCGTCCGGCGTATGAGTGGAACTTGCCGATGCTGCGCTATTTTTTGCAGGAGGAAGCGCACGGGGTGCTTGAACACTTGCAAGCGCACAACCAGCTGGGAACTGTCAGGATGTAATTGGAACAGCGGATGCCTTGTGATATGATGGGGAAGGCATGAACATGATTGACAAAGGAGCAACAGTGATGAACGTCAAGACTACTCAAGAATCCCGCACGATTCAGGCATCCCTGGTTCAACCGTCTGATACCAATTACCACGGCACGATTTTTGGCGGCACGATGATGGCTTATATAGATGAGGTTGCGGCAATTGCTGCGATGAGACATTCCCGCAGGCCCGTCGTGACTGCTTCCATAGACTCCATCGATTTTCTCGCTCCGGTGAAAATGGGGCACTCGATTTGCCTGGAAGCTTTTGTTTCTTCGACAGGACGAACTTCGATGGAAGTGTTTGTCAAAATCGTTTCGGAAAACTTGCAAACAGGGCAACGCGTGCTGACAGCTACTTCGTTTTTGACTTTTGTCGCCCTGGATGAAGCTGGAAATCCGACCGAGGTTCCTGGCATTGTCCCGCAAACCGAGGAAGAGCAAAAACTGATGGCCTCCGCAGAAGAGCGCAAAAAAATGCGCAAGGAGCGAAAAGGAAGCCTGCAAGCTTTTGTCAGCCAGTTGAACGTGGAAAAAACGATTTGATTTTCGCATGCTTTCTCCCTGAGCGACAGTTCGCTCAGGGGCTTTTCTACATAGTGGCACGAGGAGGAATCGGCGATGAAGTACCGCAGACTAGGCAAGACGGAACTGAATGTTTCGGTCATCGGCGTGGGAACGTGGCAGTTCGGCGGAGAGTGGGGGCAAGACTTCACCCAGCCTGAGGTCGACGCGGTTTTGGACACGGCCAAAGAACTCGGAATCAACTTGATTGACACGGCGGAATGCTACGGAGATCATCTCTCGGAGCAGCTGATCGGGGGCTATTTGAAAAAGGGCGGTCGCGCAGACTGGATTGTCGCAACGAAGTTCGGGCATCATTTTCACGACAAGTTTTCCCGCACGGACGAGTATGGGGCAGCGCAAGTACAAGTGCAGCTAGAGAACTCGTTGCGAGCTTTGCAGACGGACTACATCGACTTGTACCAGTTCCATTCCGGGCCGGACGCAGCGTTCGACAACGACGAGTTGTGGACGTATTTGGACAAGCAAGTACAGGCAGGAACGATTCGCCACCTCGGTTTGTCGATTGCGAAAAATGACAACATGCATCAAGTTGCGAATGCAAGCTCCGTGCAGGCGAAGACGATTCAGGTCGTGTACAACCGACTGGACCGGAAGCCGGAGGAAGCGGTTTTTGCTTCGTGTACCGAACAAGACTTGGGCGTACTTGCGCGGGTGCCTTTGGCAAGCGGATTTTTGAGCGGCAAGTACAAGCCCGGTGTCGTTTTTGCCGGAAACGATGTGCGGCATCGCCGCGACCCGCAGCAAGTGGCGGAGTTGCTTGCAGAAGTAGCCAACATCAAGGAAAGCGAAGTGCCGGAAGGAATGGACATGGCGCAGTGGGCGCTTGCCTGGTGCCTGAAGCATCCCGCCGTCACGGCGGTAATTCCGGGCAGCAAAAGTCCGGCGCAAGTGGAAGCGAATGCGAAAGCGGCAGCATACGCCGCGGACGACCATCCGCAAGCGCAAAAATAACAGCAAAAAGAGGAGCCGACGTCAAGTGCCGGCTCCTCTTTTTTATGGGCGGTCAATCGAGAAAACGCGCCTTGATTTCGCGGGTCGGCAGCATGCACTGCTCTTGCTTGCCAAACCAGCGGTAACGATTCCGGGCGACCCAGTCGTAAATGAAATCGCGGGCAGGGCGGGGGAGGAAGCGGCTGAGGTAAAAGCACAGCGGCCACGCTCCAGACAGTTTGCGCGCGACCTGCAAAACCGCGTCCGATTTTGTATACAAGCGACCGTTGGCCAAAAAGACGACAGATGAAAGCTGCGTGGCATCGTACTGATGCGACGACAAAATCTGTTTCGCCGTCTCTGACTGCAAGGAAGCGAAGTGAATCGCGCCGGACGAGTCGCGTTTCAAAACAAATTGTACGGCGCTGTTGCACATATGGCATTCGCCGTCAAAAAACAGCAGATTGTCAGGGTGTTGCAACGGCGTGGATGTCGGTTTCATCAGCCAGCCCTCCATGCTTCCAAGCGAGTGAGTGTGGAAATCCATCCTTCTCCTTTAGGATAGCAAAGAACGGAGGGCATTCCCAGTGGCATGATGCTTTTTAGGAGCGTGGATCTGACCATTTGTGGTAAAAGCTCCTGTCTCCCGAAGCGGGTACAATGGTCAACGCTCAACAGTCGTGCCCCTTTTGTTTACACGATCACGAGTATCCCTTTTTTGATCAGTTCTTCAGCCTTGACCAAGTCCGGGTGCATCTCGCGGTCTTCGTGGAGACGGGGGATGACGCGGCGAAGTTCCGCGTATGCCTTGCTTGTGCCTGCTCCCAGGTCGCCTGTTCCGAAGTCGATCGCTTGCGCTGCGGCCAAGTATTCGATGGCAAGCACTTTTGTTACGTTGGAGATCACGGTGCGCAGCTTGCGGGCAGCGGTAGTGCCCATGCTGACGTGATCTTCCTGGTTGGCCGAGGATGGAATCGAATCGACAGACGCAGGGTGGCACAGCACCTTGTTTTCGGACACGATGGAAGCGGCTACATATTGGGTGATCATAAAGCCGGAATGGAGTCCGCCGTTTTCAGTCAAAAACCCGGGCAAACCGCTAAGCTGCGGGTTCACAAGCCGCTCTGTCCGACGCTCGGAAATGTTCGCCAGCTCTGCCATGGCGATCGCGAGAAAATCGGCAGCGAATGCCATCGGCTGACCATGGAAGTTCCCGCCGGAGATGACATCGCCTGTCTCGGTAAAAAGAATCGGATTGTCGGTCACGCTGTTGCACTCCCGGCTCACCGTCGTCCAGACGTACTCCAGCGTGTCGCGTGTCGCGCCGTGAACTTGCGGGAGGCAGCGCAGGCTGTAAGGGTCCTGGACGCGCAGCTCGCCCTGCTGCGAGGTGCGCTGGCTGCCGGACAAGTGTGCGAGCAGTCGTCTGGCCGATTCCTGTTGTCCGGGATGAGGACGAACGAGGTGCAGCTGTGGATCGAATGCTTTCGGGATTCCGCGCAAAGCTTCAATCGTCATCGAAGCGATCAGCTCTGCGCTTTCCAGCACTACCCGGGAATCATACAGCGCCAGGCAGAGCTGCGCGGTCATGGCTTGCGTGCCGTTGATCAGCGCGAGTCCTTCTTTCGCTTGCAGGCGAATCGGGGCCAGACCGACTGCTTTGAGCGCTTCGCTGCCGCTCATTTGTTGCCCGTTTACATAAGCTTCCCCTTTGCCGAGCATGACCAACACCATGTGGGCGAGCGGCGCCAGGTCACCGCTGGCGCCAAGCGAGCCTTGCTGCGGGATGACCGGATGCACGCCGCGGTTGCACAGCTCTACAAGCTGGAGCAGCGTTTCTTCGCGGATGCCGGAATAGCCTTTTGCCAGAGCGTTGATGCGCAGTGCCATCATGGCGCGGACGACTTCTACCGGATACGGGTCGCCCATGCCGCACGCATGGCTCATGATCAAGTTTTCCTGAAGCTTGCTGACATCTTCGCCTTGAATCATCACATCGGAAAATTTGCCGAAGCCGGTAGTAATTCCGTACACGACTTTTTGTTGCTGGACCATCTCTTCCACCATGGCCCGGGAACGGCGCACATTTTCCAGTGCTTCCGAAGTCAATTCGATGTGGACGAACTCTCTGGCGATCAAGGCGACATCTTCAATGCGCAGTTGATCCCCGTTCATTTGGATAAGTGTTGGCTGATTCATGGATAGTTTCCTCCTTTAACAGAGCAGAGAACGAAAAGAGCGAGGGGTTAGGATACTAATATCCTAACCCCTCGCTCCTGGGTTCTATATGTGATTGGATGAAACGTGTAAGCCTGCTCGGCGGCTGCATACGTCTGTCCTCACTTTCGCTCTACAACTGTCAGATAATTTTTGTTATTAGTATTATTGTAACGGAAGTGAGCGCGCAGTCAAGAGCAAGATTGTCACGGCGGCTTCCCCAGGATAGAAAAAACGGGCTCAATCCATTTTTGGAAACTGGGCGAGTGTCGTTTCTTGAGCGGGATAAATGTCATACCATGTACTGTGTTATTTCATCAGAAAGGACGTGTTCGTTTCCGTGGAAAAGCGACGTAAGATGCCGCCAGTGCCGCCATCTTCTCCAAGGCGTCCAAAAGAAATGCCAAAACCGCCTTCCTCGATGATGCCGATGCCATCGCCATCGTTGCCGTCACCGAATGTGCCATCACCAAACGTGCCATCGCCGTCCAAACCAAATCCGCCGCAAAGCTCGGAGAATCCACAGCACAACATTCCGGCACGCCCGATGCCACAACGGCCAATCATGCCTTCGCCTAACCAGAATATGCCGAACATACCGAAGCCTATGCCACCAAAAGCGATGCCGTCGAATCCGATCCCGCCAAAAGCGATGCCGCCGAATCCAATGCCGCCAAACCGGATGCCAGCGAACCCGATGCCGCCAAACCGGATGCCAGCGAACCCGATGCCGCCGAACCGGATGCCAGAAAACCGGATGCCGGCGAACCCGATGCCGCCAAACCGGATGCCAGCGAATCCGATGCCGCCGAATCGCAGACCAGCGAATCCGATGCCGCCGAATCGCAGACCAGCCAATCCAATGCCGCCGAACTCCATGATGCCCAATCGGCGTCCGCCCAATTCTTCGCCGAACATGCGCCCGCCATCAGCGGAAAATGCACGTCCCGGAACGGAAATCGAGCTTTATTTGTTCAAATTCCATTTCCATATGGACCGGATGCAATACTTCCGCCACAAATGTGAGCAATACCGCGATCATCGCAAAAAGTACAGCGAGTACCGCAAGTATTACAAACACCATCAGCGGAGAATGAAGCATTATCACGATCGTTGCCAGGTTTGGCATCATAGGGGCGGCAGCAGTTCTTTTGGACGTGGCAGCTCCTCGTCTCATGGACATAGAGGATCTTCTTCCGGACATGGATGCGGCTGCGGTTGCGGCTGCGATTAAGCAAAGCCAAAAGGACGCCTGTTTCACCAGGGGCGTCCTTTTGTTTGTTGTTTCGCACGGAAATGGAAAGAACAGGCGTACTTTCTGGCGATCAAGGAGCGGAAGCGAACGCCTCGACTTCCAGCCCGCGCTTTTTCAAATGATGACGGAGCGACAGCAGGGCATCGTCTTTGTTTTTGCATTCCAAAACAATGTCGACATGGTAATCGGCAAGGGCGCTGACAAAAGCGATAAACTCGTCGGGATCAATATTGTCGGCATGGGCGCGAAATTCTTTGGCTGATTTTGGCGAGGACATATGCATTTTCGGAGTGCGCTTTCCCCATGTCTGGATGATGCGCGGAAGGTACTCCTTCCAATCTTCTCCATCCGAATGGCATTGATGGTGATGCATGTCAAACACCATAGGCACTCCGATTCGCTCGCATAGCCCCAGCACATCGAGCATCGTAAAAGACGTATCGTCGTTCTCGACGACCAGCCTGCGCTTTACGTGCTCGGGAAGACGCTCGAAGTTGGCGGCAAATCGATCGAGCGAAGACGCTTTATCCTCGAATACGCCGCCGACATGGGTGACCAGCACCGAGTTGTCGTCAAGCCCGAGCAGGTCGAAAACTTTGGCATGATAGGAAAAATCAGCGATGGTCGCTTCTACGACAGATGGCTTCTCGCTGTTTAAAATGCTGAAGTGGCCGGGATGCGCCGTCATGCGGATGCCGTTGTTGCGAATAAACTCCCCGGTTTTTTGAAAATCCCAGGCAAACTCTTTGGCCCAATCCCATTCTGCCGCAACCGGGTGAGTGGCGAGCGGTACAAACTCGGAAGGGAGGCGGTACAAAAAAATGCGGTTGTCCACGTTGTAGGCGAGCAAATCCATCAGGTTAAAGAAATTCGTCTGCAAAACTTGGCGAAGCTTTTTCAACCGCGCCTGCGGCTCCAGCTTGTTGATTTGGGCGACGGTCGTTTTTTTGTTCGGATTGTTTTTGAGCTTCACGCTGATGCAGGCATAGCCCAAACGGATCAAGGAAATCACCCCTAGGATCGTCGTCTTTCTGTAGTATCTCCCAAAAGCAGTCCCAAGGTCGGGATGAAAACTTCCCAGTGAAGGGAAACGAACCATGCAAGCAATCCCCCAAAGAAATATGTATGTGAGCAAAAGCAGACAGTGACTTGTTTCCGTCTGCTTTTTATGGAGAAAAAAACTTGGACGAGCCGTTAAACGGTCAGGTCGCCAAAACATGTCCGCGATCAAGCCGATAGGTCTAGCTGTCAAACTGGCACGTAAAATGTACTGATCCTGTCATTTGTTATGAGTAGGAAGGGAGGTGACGAAGACATGCTGGTACTGGGCATCATCCTGATTTTGCTGACGGTTGCCGTTGCCATTGCCATTGGCTACAGGGCGAATGAAAGCGTGCGGAAATTTGACGAAAACGAGCATGAAAGCTTTATCGGTTCCAGGACTAATTCGTGACAGGGGGAAGGAGGGAGGCAACATGCAGCAGGATAAAGAACATCAGTTGCTTGAGGATAAAAAAGACTTGAACAAGTTCGGCTATGCCCAGGAGCTGCTGCGGGATATGGGCGGATTTTCGAACTTTGCCATTTCTTTTTCGATCATTTCGATTTTGACAGGGGCGGTTTCTTTATACGGGCACGGGCTGTTGTACGGCGGACCGGGCATGATGGGGTTTGGCTGGACGATCGTCGCCTTGTTTGTCATCCTCATCGCGGCATCGATGTCAGAGCTGGCATCCGCGATTCCCACGGCAGGGGCGTTGTATCACTGGGCGGCTATTTTGGGCAGCAAACGCTGGGGCTGGTACACCGCCTGGATCAACCTGATCGGACAAATCGGAATCGTAGCGGGAATCGACTATTCTTTTTCCTTGTTTGCCGATCCGCTGTTAGCCAGCGCATTTGGCTATACTTCGACCGAGACGACCACCTTGATCTTGTTTGGCATCACTTTGCTTTTACACGGCATTTTCAATCATATTGGCATACGGCTTGTAGCGAGATTGAACGATTTTTCCGCCTGGTATCATATTGGCGTTGTCGTTGTGCTTGTAGGCAGTCTTGTGTTTTTCTCGCGCAATGAGTTGCAGCCGCTCGACTATTTGTTTCAGGTCGGACAAACGTTTTCCGACAAACCGTACGCCATCGCATTCCTGATCGGACTGTTGCAGGCGCAGTGGACGTTCACGGGCTATGATGCTTCTGCCCATACGATCGAAGAAACGATCAACCCGAGGGTTCGCGCCGCTTGGGGCATTTTCACTTCTGTGGCCTTTTCCTTTATTTTTGGCTTTATTATGCTTGCTTTTGTCACGCTGTCCATTCACGATGCAGCAGCTGCCAGCGCCGCGGACAATGCCTTTATTTACGTGATCAGCGCCGCGCTGGGTGGAACGTTCGGTTCCGTTGTACTGTGGCTGGTCACCTTTGCGATGTGGTTTTGCGGCCTTGCTTCGATCACTTCCTTTTCCCGCATGTTGTACGCTTTTTCCCGGGATAAAGGCATGCCGTGGAGCAGACAGTGGGCCGAAATCTCCAGGAAATACAGAACGCCTGCAAAAGCGATCTGGCTGGTGGTCATCCTCTCGTTTGCCCTTGCCCTGTTTGACTACATTTTGAAGCGGATCAACCCTGATGCCGAATACACGACATTGGCTTTTCTCACCGCAGTAAGCGTGGTCGGACTGTATGTCGCTTACGGAATCCCGCTCTATCTCAAGCTGCGCGCCGAGTCGCGAGGGGTGTTCCAGCGAAAGCATTTTGGCCCGTGGAACCTCGGCAACTGGAGCAAGCCAATCAACGTGCTCAGCTTGCTCTGGATCGTGTTTATTTCGATCATGATGGTGATTCCTCCGAACCAGACAGCAGCGTATGCGCTGATCGCCATGTTTGTCGTCCTGATCATTATGGATCTCGCTTACTACCGCAAACATTTTGCGGGTCCGCAGGCGGCGCTCTCGACTTCGGCAGAGGAAATCAAACGCCAGGAAGCGAAATTCCGCGAGTAACTCGCATCAATTCCAATGGAAAATCGTTACGAATATCAGCAAGCCCCCGCTCATGTGCGAGCTGCGGGGCTTTTTTGCATTCATCAGCGCTCATAACGGACGCACACGGGAGAAAAGCTAGTTGTATCCCGGCAAAATGAATGAAAAGGAGCAGCAGATCATGCAAAAAATGAAAAGCGCGATAGCGACTGTGACGGGGATCGTCATTTTGGCCCAACTGTCGGCATCAGCAGCAGCGTGGCAAGGCATGGAGATGGGGAAGCGAGCCATTCATACGATGATCAAGCAGGCTTCGGAGAAAGTGCACAACCGCTATGAAGCCGCTGGCATTACCGATCCGGTTGCCTTTGAAGCCTTTTTCCGAAAGCTGCAGGAGGCAGTACAGGCGGGAGATAAGCGCCAGGTAGCCAAAAAAGTACACTTCCCGCTGCGGATCAACAAAGACGGGAGCAGCCGCTACGTCCGGGATGAGCAGCAATTTTTGGCGGAGTACGACCAGATTTTTGGCGATAAAGTCAAAAAAGCGTTGCTCGCGCAAAACGTCCAGGAGACGTTCGTCAACGCGGAGGGCGTGATGGTCGGCAACGGCGAGTTGTGGCTGGGGCAAATCGGCGGGAAATACGTGCTGTTTGCTGTCAATGAATAAATGGAAGGAGGAGGGCTTTTTTGCGGAAAAGCCCTAAAGTTTCATCAAAAAAATTTTATTGAACATTGTGTATATTTTACGTGGACATTATAGATAGAAAATTCTAAAATAACTAATAAATAGACAAGGATTGGGGTGGATTCGACAGAGAATGTCCGCTCCGAATGGACATTTGTAATTTTAGTTAATACGTGGTAAGATTCACGAAAAGCTGATTTGTTTAATTAAACTTAACTGAACATGAACGTAGAGAGAAAAGGAGTGGTTACAGTGAGTTTGGATACAAAACGATTGGCGGACGAGCTGGCAGAACAGGTCGTTGCGTGGCGCAGACATCTCCACCAACATCCGGAATTGTCATTCGAAGAAGAGCAGACGTCTCAATACGTCTATGAAACGTTGCAATCTTTCGGAAATTTGGAACTGTCGCGTCCGACAAAGACGAGCGTGGTTGCCCGTTTGATTGGTTCCCAGCCAGGGCCAGTGCTCGGGATGCGCGCCGATATGGACGCCTTGCCGATTCATGAGGAAAACGCAGTGCCTTACGCTTCCGGCAAAGCTGGCGTCATGCACGCATGCGGACACGATGGACATACGGCCATGCTGCTTGGAGCGGCCAAAATATTGTCGCAATACAAAGACAAAATCAAAGGAGAAGTGCGCTTCTTCTTCCAGCACGCAGAGGAACTGCCGCCGGGTGGTGCCGTGGAGATCGTCCGGGCTGGAGCAGCGGACGGGCTGGATTCCATCATCGGCATCCACCTGGCCTCGTACATGCCAGTAGGAAAATTCGGTGTGCTGTACGGAGCGCTTACCTCTTCCACAGACCGGTTTGATATCAAAATCCAGGGCAAGGGCGGGCACTCCTCGCAGCCAGAGTCGGCGATCGACCCGGTTGTCATCGGCGCTCAGGTGATTACGGCCCTGCAACAAATCGTGTCCCGCAATGTCAGCGCGTTGGACAAGGTGGTCCTGTCCGTCACGATGCTGAATGCAGGCACAGCGTACAACATCATCCCGGATTCGATGACGCTGACTGGCTCAACCCGTTGCTTCGACGCCAAGATTCGCGAAAATCTCCCGGTATGGATCGAGCGGATCGTCAAAGGAACGACGGAAGCGCACGGAGCCAGCTACGAATTTTCGTTCTCCCACGGCTACACATCGGTCGTCAACGACCAGCAAGTTACCAAGCTGATGGAAGACACGATTCGCGAGAGATGGGGCGAGGAAGACATTATTTACATCGATCCGCTGATGCCGGGCGAAGACTTCTCCGAATACTTGAAAAAAGCGCCAGGCTGCTTCATTCAGCTGGGAGCCGGCAATCCGGAAAAAGGCTTTGTCTATCCGCACCATCATCCACGCTTTGATTTCGATGAAGATGCACTTGCTCGAGGTGTAGAGTTGTTTGTTCGGGCCGCACAAAAAGTAGTCATGGAATAACAGACAGGAACGAGACCGAACAGGGGGAAACATTATGACTGAGGGACGCGTGAATGTGTTCAAGCTGCATTTCTTGGTGCTTATACTGGTTGCTTTGACAGAGTTTATCGGCACGAAAAAAATTAACATCGGTATCGGGGTAATCGCTTTGTTTCCAATGCTGTACGCACTTGTTTTGGGCGGTGTGATCAGTTGGCCTTCATTTAAATTTTTGAAAGAAAAAGACATGAATGTCGCTGCGAATATTTTGGGAGTTTCGTTCTTGCTCTTCGTATGCAAGCTGGGTGCGAATATTGGGCCGGAGCTGCCAAAGCTGTGGGGAGCGGGTGTATCTCTGCTCGTGCAGGAGGTAGGGCACATCGTCGGAACGATCATTTTGGGCTTGCCGGTAGCGCTCTTGCTCGGACTCAAGCGTGAATCGATCGGGGCCACTTATTCGCTCGACCGCGAGCCGAACCTGGCCATTGTTGTGGACAAGTTTGGCGCGAGTTCTCCTGAAGCGCGCGGCGCATTGGGCGTCTACATTTGCGGTACGCTGTTCGGCGCGATTTTCATGTCGCTTTTGGCAAGCATTTTGGGAAGCAGCGGACTGTTCCATCCGATTTCCCTCGCGATGGGCGCGGCAGTTGGCTCAGGCAGCATGATGGCCGCAGCGACAGGATCACTGGCTGTTATTTTCCCGGAAGCACAGCAAGACATCGCCTTTTACTCAGGTGCGGCCAACCTGATGATGAGCATCATCGGCACGTATGTATGTATTTTCGTGTCGTTGCCGCTGACTCAGCGCCTGTACGCATGGCTTGAACCGATTATTGGGCGTAAAAACGCTTCTTCGGAAACAGAAGGGGGGCAAAGAAGCGCATGAACCAAGTCCTGACGATTCTCATCATTGGTGCCATCACACTTGTCGGAAACTGGATCGGCTACAAGGTTCCCATCCTGGAATCCTTGCCAGGCATTGCGCTTTTGGCGGTCATTACCTTGATCGGGATGGGCTTCACGAAAATATTGCCGTTCAAATCTCCAGTCATCGTCTGGATTTCCTTGTTTGCCATGATTGCCACTTCGCCTTTTTTCCCAGGAAGCGCGTATACGGCTGCGGCGATTGCCAAAATCAATTTGCTGGCTCTGGCTACCCCGATTCTCGCCTATGCAGGTTTGTCGCTGGGCAAAGACATCCATCTGTTCAAGCAACTGAGCTGGCGGATCGTCGTCGTGTCCCTCGTTGTTTTCACTGGTACGTTCCTGTTCGCAACCTTGTTCGCAGAGATCGTATTCAAAATTCAAGGCAAGTTTTAACGCACAAAGCATGACCGAAAACCTTCGTGGCACATAGCGCGAAGGTTTTTTCGTCTCTACCCGGGGTGTACAAAAGAATTGATCGATCAGGATTAGACAGGTATACTCTTAATAATCAGAAAGATTACGGCATACGACAAAAAGAGAGAGTGGAGGCAGCACATGATCATTGACGTAAATCAGGTCACCTGGCAGCGGGACGACACAACGATCTTGAAAAACATTGATTGGCAAGTGCAAGAAAACGAACATTGGTGTCTTGTCGGCTTGAACGGTTCCGGCAAGACAAGCTTGTTGAAAATCATCTGCGGGTACACATGGCCGACGAAAGGACAAGTAAGCGTTCTCGGCGATTTGTACGGGACGGTTGATTTGCGTGAGGTGCGAAAATCGATTGGCTGGGTAAGCACGGCCTTGATCGCGCAGCTTCACGAACACGAAACGGCTTTTCGCGTGATTTTGAGCGGGCGGGAAGCGACGATCGGCTTGTACTCTGTTCCGAGTGAGGCAGATGTGCAAAAAGCGCAAGAGCTGCTGGAGACGTTTGGCTGCGCCGAGCTGAAGGACAGGCCGTTCGGTGCGCTGTCCCAGGGCGAGCGGCAAAAGATTTTGATTTCGCGGGCACTGATGGCATCTCCGCGTCTCTTGATTCTGGATGAGCCATGTACGGGGCTTGATTTGCTCTCCAGAGAGCAGCTTTTGTCGATGATTGAGCAGATTGCCAAACAGCCGGAGGGACCGACGCTTTTGTACGTCACCCATCACATCGAGGAGATTTTGCCGTGCTTTACTCACACGCTGCTGTTGAAATCAGGTGAGGTAGAGCGGGCTGGACGAACCGATGAGGTATTGACAGCCGAAGGGTTGACCCGCTTTTTCGGCGTTCCTGTCAACATCGCCCGTTCCCAGGGACGCTCCTGGGTCAGCCTGGGAGAAGAGGCATCTGTGCGTTAGCAGTCCATCATTTGGCAAGGATCGGCAATGTCGTGTATCATTGTGTATAATAATATCAATAGGAATAAAAAACTGGGAGGAGAGGAGAGATGGAAGCATGAACAACGCGATTGCGCCAATCACAGACTCCACCTGGGCGATCATCACTTATGAGGACGCATGGAACAGCTACGTGAACAGTTATGTGATCAAACAAGGTGACTCGTTTGTACTGATTGACTCCCATCAGCGGAAGCAACGGGCGTATTTTCAACAGGCATTGGAGGGAATTGGCGCCAAGCCTGAGCGGATTGACTACGTGTACTTTACGCATCGACACGCTGACCATATCGGGAATGCCGACATGTTCCCGTCTCGCAACAACTGGATTCATCTGGACGATTACTACGAACTGGACGATTTTTCGCAGACGCTGTTCGGACACACCTTCACGGGGAGCGGAGGAGATTTGCCGTCCTTGCGATTTCGTCAGCTGGCCTTTCATACGGAAGGCTCTGTCGCTTTTTTTGACCCGCAGAGCAAAATTTGCTTTGTCGGCGATCATATTTGCTTTGAGAAAACCGAGCTGGGCGAAGTGATCGGGAAGGAAAGCGAATGCCGGGCCGCATATAGGCAGCAGCTCAAAACATGGGCAGGGGAAGAACCGGATCGCGTTCCTGAATATGTAGAAAGTCTCGAAGCCTTGCTGGATTGGCCGATTGAATTTTTGGCGACCGGACACGGCCCGATTTTGCAAGGGGAGATTGCGGATTACTTGCACGAGCTGATTGGGGTGCTCCGCACGTAATGGTCGGAAGCGAAGACGTGCAAAAAGACTTGTGAAGCCAGGAGGCGACACAAGTCTTTTTGCTATCCCGATTGGCGTATGGGAACTATTCTTGCTCCGGTTCGATCAGGACAGGGTCGGAAATTTGCACATTGTATTTTTTCTTGAGTTGAGTGATCCACTCGTCGACGTTTTTGCGCTTGTTCCGCTCTTGCAGCTTCTCGGCAATCTCTGGACGGGCTTCTTCCAGCGGTTTTCCGAGTTTTTCCTTGTTTTTCTCGTAGTATTCCTTGATTTGCTCGTCTGTTACCGGATACGCTTTTTCAAGCAGCTTGTCGCGCAGCAAAATCATTTTGATACGTTCGCGCAGCTCTTTTTCGTTCGTAAAGTTTTTTTCCTTCAAGTATTGTTGGAATTTTTCCGGCGTTTTCAGCTTGTCCTTGATCGGATTGACTTTTGCGTCAACCTCCTGCTCGGATACGGTAATGCCTTGTGCGGCGCCTTCCTGTCGGCACAGCTCGATGGCGACCAGATCGGACATGACACTTGCGCCGGACTCTTTTTTCATCTGCTCGTACAGTTCGTGTTGCGAGATGGAGACGTTGCCGATCTTGGCTACTGCATTTGTATCGAGTGCAGCGGAATCTTTTGCTTGGGACACTCCGATGACTGCCAGCCCGGTCAGGAGCACGGCTACAGTCAGGATGGAAACATCAAACTTTTTCATAAAGAAACCTCTCTTTCTGGCGTACCTATGTGAAAATAGTATAGAGCAGCGATGCGGGGGAAAAATGGAACGACTTTTTACGAGAATCCCACATTTGCCTGCCAACCATGCCTAGAGCTTGGGGCGAAAAGGCGGCAATAGAAAACCGCACACCTGAATCATGTGCGGTGTTTGGTAAAATTCATGCAACGGCAAGGAGTGTTTAGCTGACGTGGGTCGATGCCTTTTGCCACTCTTCCAGGCGTTTTTCCAGCTCGGAACGGTTGAAGTGCAAGGAGCTGGCCGATTTGTCCAGCAGCTGGCGAAGATAGGTCAAAGCGTGTTCGTAATTCCCTTTGGCCGCCTCGATTTCAGCCAGGCAAAACAGCTTCCATTCCTTGGCGGAGCGCTTGCTGGCAATCAGCTGGTACGCTTCCAGCGCGCTTTCGATTTCGCCCAGTCTGGCGTGCGAGCAGGCGATGAGCGCCAAAGAATCGGTCATTCCCTGGTCGCGCTGGTAAATGCGGAAAGCCACTTCGAGCGATTCGTTGTATCGGCCGGAAGAGTAGTACACGACCGCCAAATTGTAGAACAAGTAGTGAATCATCGCTTGGTTGAACAAAGAAGGGCGTTCCTTGCACACATTGATGCCGGAAACAATATATTTTTCAGCCAGTTCGTAATTGCCAATCATAATTTCATGAGTCGATTTATCCAGCATGGCTACTGCACGCGAACGGTTTTTTCGGTAGGAAGCCTCCAACCAGCTAAGCCGTACATCCAAACGGCGTTTGTACAAATTCGCCATATATTGAAAACGGAAGGGCCAGTGCAGGCGAATGAACATGACCAACAGCACGGCTGCCAAACCCGCCAGTGTCGAGGTCAAATTAAGACTCAAATACTCCACGTAGTGACACCCTCTCTTTTTGCGCTGCCTCTATTACCCCATCTTAGCACAGAACCTGTCCGGGTGACAGACCATTCCCTTTATTTCGTCAGAGTGAGTGTCCGCCCTGCTTTTGACCCGTCAAGCTGCTGGGTTTTGAGGATGTCGTCCGAGACGGTGTACAGCGTGCGGTCAATCGTCAGGATGCGTTTGATGTTTTTGCTGTTTTCGTACCAGCCTTCTCCAGCTTTGTTCAAATCTTCTTGGCTCAGGTGCGTGATCTTGTCGGTCAACGTGAAGCCTTTGGCCAAATCGAGATGATAGACGTAGGCGCCCTGGAAGGTAAAGTGGCCGTAATCGCGTATGTCCGGGCTTTGCTTTTGCTCCTCCGTTAATTCAAAGACAGTGACAGGGAAAGCGAGCAGTTCCTTTTCTTTGGAGAAAAGCAGCGCCTTGTGATTGTACAGAAGCTCGGAATCGGTGCCTCTGTCGCCAATCACGGTTTTGAACTTTTCTTTTGGCTTGCTGACGTCGCTGACATCGAACAGCGCGATTTTCATCCCTTGGTAATAGGCTCTGTCCTTGTCAGATTCGGCTTCCTTGCCAAACCCGATAATGTGATTCTCGTCGTACGGGTGCAAATAGTCGCTGTAGCCGGGAATTTTTAGCGCTCCCAAAATGCGGGGTGCTGCGGGCTTCGACAAATCAAGTACAAACAGCGGGTCTACGTTTCTGAAAGTGACCATGTAGGCGCGCTTGCCCATGAACCGGACCGAGTAGATTCGTTCGGTAGGCGCGACGCCTTCCAGCTTGCCGTGCAGATCGAGCTTGCTGTCGAGGACGTAGACGTTGTTTTGCGAAGTGTTTTCATCGGTGCGCCAAATGTTCCCGCTCGTCGTCGCGAGCCGGAAATAGCCGTCGTACTCATCCATGGAAAACTGGTTGAGGATGCGCCCCGGCACGCTGCCTTTTGCTGCGTAGGTCACTTGGCCGTTGTTCATGCCAAAGCGATAGATGGTCGTGTCGGTTTGCATGGGCGGCGGAGCGAAGCTAGGGGCGATTGACTCTCCTTGCTTCATTTTCGTCGGCAACACTTTTTGTTCGGTCACGGCAACATACAGACTCGTTGGCGAGGCGTAAATGTTCTCGCCTGCCCCCAAATAGGCGGACAGCGACATTTTTTGCTTCGGATCGTCGAGATTGACGCCTGCGACCATCAAGTAACTCGGCTGCACGTTTTCGGGAAAATAGCGGATGTCGTCATACGGGACTGTCAGGAACTTGTCGCCCGAGGCGCTGTCGCGATAGGCAGGGCCGGGCAGTTCATTGTTTTCCTGCAAAATCCGGTACGTGTCGATGTAGCGGTTCGCTGTCAGGTACAAGCTGCCGCCGATTTTGCGGGAAGACAAATACTGGCCTTCCACATCCAGCTGCCGGATCAGGCGAGGATGCGCTTTGTCCGCAATGTCGTAGACAAACGCTTTGACCAGTTGATTGTTTTGATAGTACGGAATGCCGCGCTTGGAAGCAGGGAGGGGGGCCATTTCGACGCTTTCATTCGCCTGGCCGATCACGATCAGCCTGCGGTCGTCGACGAACATTTCCAGCGGGGTGAACAAACCGTTTTCGTAGCCGATTCTGCTCACGACATGCATCTCGGTTGCAGGGTAAGCCTTGACGATTCGCACTTCCCGGTTCGTCGACTGGTACAGGTAGGTTCCGTCGGTTTTGACGATGTCGGCTTCATCTACGCCTTGTACCTGCGTGTTCGTCGTCGAAAAATCGCGGGATGCACCTGCTGCTGCATTGTCCGCAACCGCTTTCGACATCGGGGCTGCTGTTGGCATGCTTAAAGCCGATTCTGCGATAGCGTAGTTGTACTCCGTTGCTTTGAGCAGCTTTTTCAATTGCGCGTAGCTGCCGACGAGTGGCAATCCGTCTTTTTCTGCGGCCGCAGTCACTGTCGGCTCGTGGAGCGTGCCTGCCGGGAACAAGAGCGGCATGGCGCAAAGCACGATGACTGTCGCGAGCAGCCCGGCTGCTTTTCTCTTCATTTTCAATCCCCCGTTTCTCTATCTGGTCAGGATGTGGATTCAGTAGTAAGACGTGGCAAAAGGCAAGAACGTTTCACGGATGATGAAGTCTTTGCCCAGCGGTGTACGGACAGGGGGGAGAGCGTGTGCTATAATAATAGGCGGTTTAAGCTACCATTCACATTTACGTCAAAAGGGGCGTCTTAGATGGAAAACTTGAAGCAAAGCATTCTGGAACTGATCACGGATACTTCTACGAACTTGCCGCCAGACGTGCGTCGCGCCGTCAATGCTGCCAAGGTAAAAGAAGATCTCGGAACACGGGCAGCACTGTCTTTGTCCACCATCGCGCAAAACGTCGTCATGGCAGAAGAAAATGTTTCTCCGATCTGCCAAGATACGGGAATGCCGACATTTGAAGTGAAAACTCCGATTGGCGTTAACCAGCTCACGATCAAAAAAGCGATCAAGGAAGCGATTGTAGAGGCGACCAAAACAGGCAAGCTGCGTCCGAACTCCGTTGATTCTTTGACAGGGGCAAACAGCGGCGACAACCTGGGGCCAGGTACGCCTGTCATTCACTTCGAGCAATGGGAAGAGGATGAAGTTGAAATCAAGCTGATCTTGAAAGGCGGCGGCTGTGAGAACAAGAACATCCAATATTCCCTCCCCTGTGAGCTGGAAGGTCTGGGCAAAGCAGGCCGCAACCTGGATGGCGTGCGCAAGTGCATCCTGCATGCTGTTTACCAAGCCCAAGGCCAAGGCTGTAGCGCCGGCTTCATCGGCGTAGGGATCGGTGGCGATCGCACCTCCGGCTATGCGCTGGCGAAGCATCAACTGTTCCGTTCTGTGGACGATGTCAATCCAAACCCGGATTTGGCTGCCCTGGAAAACTACATTATGGAAACAGCCAATCAACTGGGCATCGGTACGATGGGCTTCGGCGGAAACTCCACTTTGCTCGGCTGTAAGGTGGGCGTGGAAAATCGCCTGCCAGCAAGCTTTTTCGTTTCCGTCGCCTACAACTGCTGGGCATTCCGCCGTCAAGGGGTTCGTCTGCATGCAGAAACAGGCGAAATTTTGCGCTATCTGTACAAAGATGAAGCTGTGGCAATGGATTTGGCTCCGACCGCAGCTGCGAGCGAAGCGGCTGAAGAGCGCCGCGAGGTTGTGCTCCAGGCGCCGATTTCCGAGGAACAAATCCGCAGCCTGAAAGTGGGCGACGTGGTCATCATCAACGGGGAAATGCACACAGGCCGCGACGCTTTGCACAGCTACCTGATGGACCATGACTGTCCGGTCGACCTCAATGGGGGCATTATTTACCATTGCGGTCCGGTAATGCTGAAAGACGAAGCAGGCGAGTGGCATGTAAAAGCGGCTGGACCGACAACCTCCATCCGCGAGGAGCCATACCAGGGTGACATTATCAAGAAATTCGGAATCCGCGCTGTTATCGGAAAAGGCGGAATGGGCGCAAAAACGTTGAAAGCGTTGAATGAGCATGGCGCTGTGTACCTGAATGCCATCGGCGGTGCCGCGCAATATTATGCGGAGTGCTTGGAAAAAGTCGAAGGCGTGGACTTCATGGAATTTGGAATCCCGGAAGCGATGTGGCACTTGCGCGTAAAAGGCTTCGCCGCGATTGTCACGATGGATTCGCACGGAAACAGCCTGCACGCAGATGTCGAGCAATCGTCTCTGGAAAAATTGGCGCAATTTGCCGAACCGGTATTTAAATAAGAATAACGAGATAGCCAAAAAAGCCTCTGGCGCCGCATTGTGCGCTGGGGGCTTTTTGCTTTTTTGCCGTGACTGTACGCACGCTGTACGCCGAGCTTTTGGCTCTGGCTGCCTTTAGCCTTTGCCGTGTTTTTTCGAGCCTGTCACGGCGAATATACTGGGTGAATGACCATTTTCGCAAAGATAGGTATTGGTTTATTTCCGTTGCTTGCGGGCGGGCATAGGTTAGTAACGAACAAAGAAACGATAGGAGGAGTGAGATTCGTGAACTACACAGTTCGTGCGGGAGATACATTGAACAGTATCGCGGCCCGCTTTGGCGTGCCGGTACAGGAATTGATCCGAGTGAATAACATTGCCTATCCGTACTACATTTACGTGGGTCAAAACTTGTACATCCCCGTCAGTACAACACCTGCCCCCACAAGCGATGTCGAGCGGAGACTGACTCGCGTGGAAAACCGGGTGGACGCGTTGCGCGACGATTATACCAAGCTCGACGATCGGGTAGATCGCCTGGAGACGCGCATGAACCGCCTGGAAGCCCGTGTAACCCGTCTGGAGCGAATTGTCCCGGCACCTCCGCCGACACCAACCGTCAGACCGACACCAAGACCAACTGCGACCCCGCGTCCGCGTTGATTGAACAAATAGCCCGGCTATCCTTTCTTTGCAAGGGGCAAAGAAAATTCCCGCTTCGCCATTTCCTCTTGGCCCCGATCTGCATAAGGTGGTACTAGAGGATTACGAGGAGGTGCGGCCATGCTAGGGTTTTTCAACGGTAAAAACGTCAGACACCATTTCATGGGCGTCTATGGGAAAGTGGTGCAAATTCGGGAGCTGGTAGAAGTGATCGACCAAGTGTTCGATTCCTTCCACAAAGTGAACAGCATCAGCAAGACGATGCTCGGGCCCCGGAAGCCGAGTGCGAAAAAACTCGACAAACTCAGATGACGACCAGCTATGAAGCTGGACAGCAAAAAAACCGCCTCCAATCTCGGGGCGGTTTTTTTTGTAAACAAGTATTCAGCGAGGCTTTTGCACGGAGTGTTTTTCTCCGGGATGCTCCTGATCCTCATCAGCCAGTCTGCCAGTCTGCTTTTGCTTTTGGGCAAGGCGCGGCTAATCGAAAAAAAGAACCCCGCCGCTTGATTTCATCAAAAGGCAGGGTTCCCAAAGCGTGAGACTGTTATGATTTTGGATTCATCGCTTGCGCAGCCATCCGCACCATTTCTTTGACCATGCTGCCGCCCAGTCTGCCGCCGATCCGGCCTGCATCGTGCGAAGTGAGCTGGCCGTTGTATCCGCGCTGCAAAGGGACGTGAAGCTCGGATGCCACTTCGTACTTGGCCTGGTTCGGGTCAGCGACATGGGCGACTCGTGCTTTCAACGCATCCAGCCCTTCTTGGGCACCCGGGACGAGAGGACGTTTTCGTCTGCTCATGGATCATCACCTCTCGTCTTAGCGTGCCCAACTAGACGAGTGCCTTGCGCATCGTGAAATTCGTCTCCGGGTAGTAAGTGTTGGCAACGAGCAGGTTTGGCCCTGCGCATTTGGCCGCTGGACAGAAGCAGTTGATTTTCTGGTTCATGGAATGTCCCTGCCAAGTATCAAACATGCGTTGCAGCTCGTCTTTTTGAATATTGCCGAGCGGTTCCACGTCTCCGAAGTCTGTCACGATCACGTCGCCCGTAAAAATGTTGATATTCAAGCGATTCCGACCATCCGGATCGTTGCGGGTCGTGACATTTTTCGCCGTACGGAGCCGCTGGATCAACGCCCTGTCTGCTTCGTCCGCACTGCAAGCGAAAAACGGCAGCGTGCCGAACAGCATCCACAAATCTTCGTTACGGACATCGAGCATCCGGTGAATGGCCTGGCGCAGCTCATCGAGAGAAAGCACGTCGAGATCGCGGGCAAAATCACTCGCGTACATCGGGTGCACTTCGTGCCTGCGGCTGCCCATTTCCTGGATTTGCCGATGGAGCGTATCCAGCTTGGGCCAGGTGCGATGATTGAGCATCGTCTCCGCCGAGACAAACACGCCTGCCTCCGCGAGCTTGCGCGCGTTGTCCATCATCCGCTCAAACTGCACTTCTGCCTGTTTGCCTGAAACCGGCTGCCTGGCTTTTGCGTAAACAATATCATGAAACTCCTCCGGGGTAGACCAGTTCCAGGAAATATGCATGACATCTATGTAAGGCAAAACCAGTTCGTAGCGGGAAAAGGGCATGGACATGTTGGAGTTGATCTGGGTCCGCAGCCCGCGATCCGCGGCGTAGCGCAGGATGGGCTGGATGACTTCCTTGACAGTTCGTTCGCTGTACATCGGTTCTCCGCCTGTTATACTTAGCGTAAGCAAATCTTTGGCTTCGTCCAGGCGACGAAGGATGAGATCGACAGGCAGAGCGGGATCGTCTTTATATCGCAATGTATCGCCAACCGCACAATGCTCGCAGCGGAGATTGCACAGATTCGTTACAGTAAACTCGACGCTGGTCAATTTATAGGCGGGGGGTGTCGCATTAAACAACGGCTCCCATGGATCGTGTATCGGTGTTAGTGGTGTTGTTGGAACCATGCGGATCAATTGTGGAAACCTCCTTCATTCTGCGTACAACTCAACCTATTATAACGACATTAGAGCGGAAGGAGAATAGCTAACGACATGATTATGGGGATGTCTTTTGGGCGCGGTGTGCTTTTTCACGATCGCAATGTGCTGGCTTGTGCGGAAGTAAAAGACGGCGTTATCCACATGTGGGCGGAAAAAATCACACTCAAAACGATTGGAAAGCTATGGTATCGTATTTTTTTCTCCTTTCCCTGGTATTATCAGCTTTTTCACTTGCTCCTCGCCTGCTATGTAGTGGCGGCTCTGGTGCATCCGGCCTGGGCAGTCGTAGACCCGATGTGGGTGGCTGTCTATATCGGCGGCTTTCACTTTGTTTTTCCAAAAATGATGAAAAAGTTCCACGGTGCAGAACATAAAGTATTCAGCTATTCCGGAAGAAAATCGCTGGCCGCCTTGCCGCAAATTGCCAAGGCTGACATCGTCAATGACGGTTGCTCGACTAATCTGGTCGTCTGGTTTTTCGTTGGCTTTCTGCTCTCTGTCTGGTTTTTGCCGATGGAGTGGAGCATCGTCTGCGGCGTCGGCGGACTTTTGGTAGGAATGTTCGGAGATCGCTACGTGCGCAAATATTGCGGAGTTGTTTACAAGCTCTCGGCCTTTTTCCAAAAGTATTTTACGACGAAAGAGCCGGATCGGCTGCATCTGGAGACGGCTATTCGCTCCTACATGCTGTTTGAGCACATACGCGATATGGAACGGCAGCACTCGGCATGAGAAGGAAAGAGAAGTGAGAAGCAACAAGCCTCCTGGGCAAAGGGGGCTTTTTTGGTCACGACAACGAAGGAGGCAGAGGGATATGAAAATAGCACCGCGAGATTTTGCTGGAAAAGGACTCGCTTATACGCTTCGTTCGGCCCAAGAGGAAGACGCGAGCGAGCTGGTAGCCGTACGACTGCAAATCGATGGGGAAACGGAAAATATGGACAGAGAGCGAGGCGAGGGGTTTCTGGATGAAGCTGCCTTTCGCGAATTGATCCGGGCTGACTCGGAAAGTGAGCGCAATCTGTTCCTGGTCGCGGTGGCGAACGGTCGCATCGTTGCCTTTTCGCGCTGTCAAGGAAGCTCGCTCAAGCGACTGGCGCACCGGGTTGAATTTGGCGTAGGCGTTTTGCAGGAATATTGGGGATACGGCATCGGGAAGCAGCTGCTTCAAGAATCGATCGCCTGGGCAGATGAACAGGGCGTGAAAAAAATGACGCTGCAAGTTTTGGAGACGAATGAAAAGGCGATTGAGCTGTATCAACGGCTTGGCTTTGAGACAGAGGGCGTGCTGAAACAGGACAAGCTGTTATCAGACGGCAACTATTACAGCACGATCGTGATGGGACGATTTGCCGAATAAAAAAGGTCGAGGGCATACGCATTGTCCTCGACCTTTCGCTTTATCTCTCCAGCGGGTTTTCTTCCAGCTGGCGGTACGTTTTTCCTTTGTCCACATAGGACTGGCGAATGCGCACCAGTTCCTTGAAGTCGGCTTCGGTCAGCTCGCGCTTTACTTTCGCGGGATTGCCGACGACGAGCGTGCGCGGTGGCACTTTCATTCCCGGAGGAACGAGCGCTCCGGCGGCGACCATCGCCTCTTCGCCGATTTCGGCCCGGTCCAAAATGATCGCTCCCATCCCGATTAACGCGCCGCGGCGCACCACGCAGCTGTGCAGGACGGCATTGTGCCCGACGGTGACTTCATCTTCGAGGATCAGCGGATTGTTCGGGCTTTGGTGCAAGGTGCTGTTGTCCTGTACGCTCACCCGTTTGCCGATCACGGTTGGCGCGATGTCACCGCGAATTACGGTGTTGTACCAAATGGAAGAGTCTTCGCCAATCTCAACGTCGCCTGTTACGACAGAGCCTTTGGCCAGAAAAACGCTGGGATGAATGTTAGGCTTGATGTTTTCAAAGGGAAGCAGTAGCATAAAAACCTCCTGGTCAGTGAGTAAGCGTGCAGCTGTTTTCTTGCGGACGGGGATGATGAATCGAGAATCGCCCCGTGACAGGGTCGCAGTCAATGACGGTGCCGATCAGCTTGTCCACATCTTGCGGTTGATAGAAGAAGCGGATGCTGTTGATTTCCTCAATCTGGTCGCGCTTGTCCGCTTCGGTAATGGCAATGCTGTAGGTGAAGCTGCCGCATCCGGTCGTGGTTGGAACAAGCTTGATTCCGAGCTTGTCTGCGTCGTGTTCTTCCGCAATCATCAGGGCAAGGCGCGCTGCCGCCTGCGAGGTAATGTTTATCACAATCAACCCTCCTTGTAGCCTCTCTATTGTACTACAGGTTTGCGATTGGATCGAATGCGAACATTCCAGCTTCTGTTAGTTGACCGCAAACGGCGCATGTGATAGAGTATGTAGTACTGATTCGTGAATGCGGGAAATGTGGGTAGTCGCTGCCGCAATCGCTTCGGCGGTTGGCGGTAGAGGAAAGTCCAGGCTCGCCCAAGCTGAGATGCTTGGAGTGTTCGTACCTGGCGCAAGCCAGGGCAGTGAGGCGCAAGCTTTGCTGACGGCGTGGAAAGGGCTCTCTCTGAGGCCCGAGTACGCTGAAAGTGCCACAGAAACGTAGCTTTTCTGGCGACAGAAAAGATGGAACGCGGTAAACCCTGCGAGCGAGAAACCCAAATTTGGTAGGGGAACCGTCCTGAAGGAACCAAACGGAAGGGACGGATGGCATCTTTGGATGCCATAGATAGATGGCTACCGCTCTTGGTGCGAGGGCTTGGCCCGTTTGAAGCACGGGAGAGACAGAACCTGGCTTACAGCATTTCCTGCTGGATATGATTGGAATACCGGGAGGCGCCAAGCTTTGGCGACGTTCCGGTTAAAAAGCAAAGACCGCCTTCATGCGAGGGCGGTCTTTTTGCATGCCAAAAAGCAAGCGCGGCACAGCGGCAAGTGTGCTTTGGAGGAGCAAAAGACAACCTTCTGTGATAAGATAAAGGTATGTTTCTCGATCTGCTTACACGGAAAAAGGCTCGGGTGAGGGATTGAAGGAAAAAAGCGCAGACGAAAGAGGGATCGACCGTGAGCTTCACGACAGAGGAAAATGGGATTTTTCCAGCCGTTTGTTCGCTGGATTGCCCGGATCAATGCGGGTTGTTGCTTCACAAGCAGGATGGCAAGCTGGTCAAAGTAGTAGGCGATCCGAATCATCCTGTGACAAAAGGAAACATTTGCAACAAAGTGCGCAACATGGCGGCGCGATTGAATGATCCCAAGCGTCTGGCCTATCCGCTCAAGCGGGTCGGGAAAAAAGGCAGCGGCGAATTTGTCCGCATCAGCTGGGAGGAAGCCATCGATACGATCGTCTCCCGCTGGCGCAGCCTGATTGCCACAGACGGACCGGAGGCGATTTTGCCGTACAGCTTTTACGGGAACATGGGCAGAATCAATGTGGAGGGAATGGATCGGCGCTTTTTCCACCGGATGGGAGCGAGCCAGCTTGACCGGACGATTTGCAACAGTGCTGGCGGAGTTGGCTACAACTACACGATGGGAGGAGCTTTCGGGACCGACCCGGAGGATACCGTTCACGCCAAGCTGATGATCATGTGGGGGATCAACACGGTCAGCACGAACATGCACCAGGTAGTCCTGGCTGAACAAGCCCGGAAAAATGGCGCGAAGATCGTCGTCATCGACGTGCACAAAAACCAGACAGGGCGTTGGGCCGACTGGTTCATTCCGATCTTGCCGGGCACGGACACGGCGCTGGCCTTGGGACTGATGCATGTGTTGTTTGCAGAAAACTTGGTTGATTCCGCCTTTTTGCAATCGTATACGGTTGGACACGAAGAATTGCGAGAGCATGTGAAGGCATACGATCCGGCAACAGTCTCTGCCATTACAGGCGTTCCGGTTGACGATATTTACAAGCTGGCGAGATGGTATGGGGAGACGTCGCCTTCGTTTATTCGCATTGGCAACGGCATCCAGCATCATGACAACGGAGGAATGTGCGTCCGGGCGATTTCCTGTCTGCCGGCGCTCACCGGACAGTGGCTGGTCCGGGGCGGCGGCGCGATCAAAGGGAACAAAGGCTTTTTGGAACACAACAAAACGGCCGTGCAACGGCCCGACTTGTTAGCGAACAAAAACACGAGAGTCATCAACATGAATGAACTGGGCAAGGTGCTGCTTGAAGTACAGCCTCCCGTGAAGTCGCTGTTTGTGTACACGAGCAACCCGGCTCTTGTCGCACCGGAAGGCAACAAGGTCAGACAAGGGCTGGCAAGAGAAGATTTGTTCACGGTCGTGCACGATCTGTTTTTGACCGAGACAGCCAAGTATGCGGATATCGTTTTGCCCGCCACGTCTTCCTACGAAAACATGGACTTCTACACGAGCTACTGGCACCATTACATCCAGTTGCAACAGCCCGTCCTCGCCCCGTATGAAGAGAGCAAGTCCAATACGGAGCTGTTCCGGTTGTTGGCAGCCGCCATGGGCTATGATGAACCTGCCTTCCGCGATTCCGACGAAGACATGATTCGCCAGGCGCTGGAAGGGCACGGCAATCCGCATATGGAAGATATCACCTTCGAGTCGCTGGTGGAGCACAACTACCGCAAAGCCAAGGTCGACTCGTACTTTACGGGCCGCCTCTCCACGCCGAGCGGAAAAATCGAGCTGTACTCGCAGACGATGGCGGACAGAGGGTATCCGCCGTTGCCGACCTACTCGCCGCTCGCAAAAGACGGCGATTATCCGTATCAGTTCGTGCCCGGGCCGAACCATAACTTTTTGAACTCGACGTTTTCCAACAACGAGAAGCATATAAAGATGGAAAAAATACCGAAGCTGCACATGAACCGGGCGGATGCCCAACAGGTCGGGATTGAGGATGGGGATACCGTCCGTGTCTGGAATGACCGCGGAGAGTGCGAACTGATTGTCTCTGTTGGGGAAAATGTGCTGCCGGGAGTGGTTGTCAGCCAAGGCTTGTGGGCGGATGGACCGGAGTCCAAACATTACGTAAACGCGTTGACCCCGGATCGGATTGCCGACATGGGCGGTGGAGCGACATTTTTCTCCGGGCGGGTGGATGTAGCCCGGATCGCGCGGTAATTCGGGCGTAAAAGGGCGTACTAGCATAAGCCCTTCTCCATACGGTTTATGGAGGGGGTGAAAACGTTGGATGAATTGCGTATGTTCAAGCAGTTTATCAGTTCCGCCGAGCAAGTCTGGACGCAGATTGCCACCTCGCCCCGAGGGAAGGTTGTCTACACCGTGAACGGCGTCGATTACACGCCGTTGCCGGATAAGTACAACACCAAGCGAAAAATCTCCCGCATTTTTCGCAGGTATTGGGGAAAGCAGCTGACAGAAACGATGATCCGCAATCTCCAATTACGGCTGCTCAAAGGAAAGCTGTGCATCCCGTGTGGAACCATCCCTTCCGTACCTTGCGCGGTGCAATCCTTGCAAGTAAAGGCCAATCTGCCGAATCAGCGGACGATTGCCGCTACTTTGGTCGGGGGAGAAAAGAAGACAAAAGTAGACTATCGGTTGATCCGTTCGGGGGAGACGCAATCGTTTACGATCATGAAGCGCTCCGGTCGTGAGCTGGATGTGCGATACCGTCCGCCAGTCGCTCCCGCAACCGCACCGAAAGCCGCCGCAAAACCTGTTGCCAAGCCAGCGGCGAAAAAAGCAGCGCCGAAACCGTTGCTGAATCCAGCCGTGAAGCCGGAAGCAAGCTCAAAGCGGAAACCCAAAGGCAAAGGCAAAGGGAAGCAAAAGCTCCTCAAAACCCCATGATGATGGGGTTCGGGGAGCTTTTGCCTTTTCCAAAAACGATTATGCCTTGATCGTCACGCGATATTCGCGCAGCCAGTAATCCATTTGGCCGAGGTAGGCGAACAGCTGCGGCGTGCTCATGAGCTGGCCGAAAAACGGAATGCTGGAAGCCTGGGCGTCCGACTCGGCGATTTTGCGAATGACCGGGACGTCAATCAGTTGCAGCAGCGGGGAGCTGGGATCGTTCAAAATGTCGAGCAGCCACGTGCGAACCGCTTTTGTATAGGAAGGATTGTGCGTTTTCGGATACGGGCTTTTTTTGCGGTACAGCACTTCGTCCGGCAAAATGCCCTCCATCGCTTTGCGCAAAATGCCTTTTTCGCGATTGCCGTGCGTTTTCATTTCCCAGGGGATATTCCAGACGTATTCCACGATCCGGTGATCGCAAAAAGGGACGCGCGCTTCCAGGCTTGCAGCCATGCTCATCCGATCTTTGCGATCCAGGAGCGTATTCATGAACCAGGTGATGTTGAGGTAAAACATTTCTCTTCGCCGTGCTTCAATCGGGTCCTCACTGGGCAGATGAGGCACTTCGTCCAGCGATTCCGCGTAGCGCATCGCGACGTACTCCTCCGGCTTGACCCAGGCGCGCAGCTCGGGCGACAGCCACAAAGCCCGTTCCTTGACTGCCCGCGACCAGGGGAATGTCCCTGCATGCAGCAGCTCCTCGCGGTAAAACCACGGATAGCCGCCAAATACCTCATCCGCGCATTCTCCTGAGAGAACGACGGTTGTCTCTTTTTTGATTTCCCGGCAGAACAAGTACAGGGAAGCGTCGACATCGGCCATTCCCGGCAGGTCGCGGGCGAGTGTCGCTACCTTCAGCGCATCGACCAGTTCGGCTGTGTCAAACTCAATCGTATGGTGCTGGGTGCCCAAGTATTTCGACACGAGCTGGACGTAAGGCGCATCTTCATTTGGCTGAAAAGAGCTCGCTTGAAAATGCTTGTCGTTGTCCACGTAATCAATCGAGTAGCTGTGGAGCGTTCCCCGGCCTGTTTCCTTGAAATGCTCGGCGGCTACCGCCGTAATGACGCTGGAATCAAGCCCGCCGGACAAAAGCGTGGCAACAGGGACGTCCGCGACGAGCTGCCGCTTGATCGAATCGACGACAAGCTCTCTGACCCGTGCCGCTGTGGTTGGCAAGTCATCGGTATGCGGACGGCTCGCAAGCCGCCAGTATGTTTCCTGTTTGACACGGTCGCGCGTTACGGTCAAAAAGCAGCCGGGCCGCACCTCGTGCACTTGATGGAAGACGCCGTGACCAGGGGTGCGAGCGGGGCTGATGCCGAACACTTCCGCCAGTCCTTCCCGCGAAAGCTCCGGTTTGACGTCTGGATGCGCCAGCAGTGCTTTGAGTTCGGAGGCGAACAAGAAAGAGCTGCCTCTTTGCGCGTAAAAAAGCGGTTTGACTCCCATCCGGTCGCGGGCGACAAACAGGCGCTGCGCCCGTTCGTCCCAGATCGCAAAAGCGAAAATACCGTTCAGCTTGGCAAGGCAGTTCGTCCCCCATTCGAGATAGCAGTGCAAAAGCACTTCGGTGTCGGAGTGGGACTGAAAAGTATGACCGCAAGCAAGCAGCTCTTGCCGGAGGTCTTCCGTGTTGTACAGCTCACCGTTGTAAATCATCGTGCAGGCATGTTCGCTTTTGAGAGCTGTCATCGGCTGCTGCCCGCCGGCAGGGTCTACGACGACGAGGCGGCGATGGCCGAGGGCGGCGCGCGGAGTCAGCCAAAAGCCTTCTGCATCTGGCCCGCGATCTTTGAGGCATTGCGTCATTTGCTGGAGTACCGGACGCTCCTGGGAAAGGTCTTTTTCCCAATCAATCCAACCTACGATTCCACACATGTTCTGATCACCCTTCCCATGAAGCATTGCACACTCAGCGTATGCAGGACGCCCAGTTAGATTGCCTGTCCAGCAGGGAATTGGAAGTAAAATGCGGAATTTATAGAAGATTTCAACAAGCAAGCAGGAGGACGCCGTGGACAATCTCACGCTGTTGCTCATCGAGAGAATGGGCATTCTCTTGACTCTCGGGTTTATGTTGACGAGGATTCCGCTGTTTCGGCAGCTGCTCGATCGGGAACTGCACGTTGGCACGTCTGTTGCCTTTTCCATGATGTTTGGCTTGTTCGGTGTGGCAGGTACATATGCAGGCGTAGTGGTACAAGAGGATGGATACGTTCCGAGCTTCTGGATTTTTCCGCTTTCCGGAGACGAGATTGTGGCAAATTCCACGCTGGTCGGCGTCGTGATCGGCGGTTTGCTCGGCGGGCCAATGGTCGGGATGGGAGCCGGAATCATTGCGGGCTTGCATTTGTATGATCTCGGCGGATTTGCAGCGCTTCCGATGGGGCTGTCTGTTCCGCTCACTGGACTTTTGGCAGGCTATGTGGCGCGGTTTTTTTCCCAGGAGCGGGTCATTTCTCCGTCCAAGGCATTGTTTATCGGAATGTTCGCGCCTGTGATCCAGATGTCGCTTTTGCTGATCATGTCGGGCCCGCCTGATCTCGTGCGCACGATGGTCAATGTGATCGGCATTCCGATGGTCTTGACCAACAGCATCTCGATTGCGATTTTTACGACGATGATTCGCGTCGCTTTGCAAGAAGAGGAGCGTTCTGCTGCGCTGGAGGCTGAGCGTGCCTTCACAATTGCGCAGCGAATTTTACCGCAGTTGAAAATGGGGCTGAATCCGCAAACAGCCCAGGCGGCGGCGCTCGTGCTTCAGCGGGAGGCGAAGGCGATCGCCGTAGCGGTGACCGATCGGGAGCGGCTGCTTGCCCACGTCGGAGCGGGTACGGACCATCACGCTCCGGGAGAACCGATCCAGAGCGACCTCGATCAGCGGGCGATGGCGAGTGGTTGCATTGAAAAAGGCCATGGCCGGGAACTGCTTGGCTGCCGACAAAAAAATTGCCAGCTGCATGCAGCCATCCTCATCCCCATCAAAGAAGGGGGCAGTGTCGCCGGACTGATCAAGCTGTACTTTCGCCGCCCCCAGCAAATCGGCAAAGTCCAGGAAGCATTGGCCAAAGGGCTGGGCAATCTGATCTCCAACCAGCTGACCATCTCGCTTGCGGAGCAGATGAAAGGGTTGATGAAGGACGCAGAGCTGCGAATGCTGCAAGCCCAGATTCATCCGCACTTTTTGTTCAATACGCTTAATTCAATCGTGACCTTGATTCGCATCGATCCGAAGCTCGCCAGACACATGACGATTCAGCTGGGAGTGTTCATGCGCTTCAACCTGAAGCTTACGTCAAGCGCACAAGTAACGGTCGGTCAGGAGCTGGAGCATTTGCACGCCTATTTGGAAATTATCCGCATTCGCTTTTCCGAGCAATTTGCCGTGCAGACGCTGGTTGATCCCGGTGTGGAGGATGTGCTTATGCCGCCTGGCACCCTTCAGCCGTTGATCGAGAACTGCATCCACCACGGACTGCGCGATATGGGCGCAGGCGGAGAAATCAGGCTGTGTGTGCAGCGACAGCCAACCGCCGTTCATTTTACGATCGAAGACAACGGCAGAGGATTCCCGGAGGAACTGCTTCCTCTGTTGGGCAAAATTCCGATGGAGCGCAAGGAAGGAAACGGCATCGGGGTTCATAATGTCAATCAGCGGCTGATCAGCTTGCAAGGCCCGGATGCCCAGCTTCATTTTGCCAACAGGCCAGAAGGCGGTGCTTTGATCACATTTACGATCCCGATCAAACAGGAGGTGAGTGCCTGATGCCGATTCGCATCATGATTGCCGAAGATGAACGACTGGCACGCGAAGAGCTGAGCTATTTGTTGCAGCAGGAGGAAGATGTCGAGCTGCTTCCCTGTGCCACCAACGGAAGAGAGCTGTTGGAAATGGTAGACGAGCACGAGCCGGACGTCGTTTTTCTCGATATGAAAATGCCGGAGCTGGAAGGGGCGCAGGCTGCCAGAATGCTCGCCGCCAGAAAGCCGCAGCCGCTCATTGTGTTCTGTACAGCGTACGAGGCGTTCGCGGTGGATGCCTTTAAGCTGAACGCGGTCGATTATTTGCTAAAGCCGACCGAGCCAAAAAGACTCGTGGAAACGATGCAGCGCATACGCGAGCGACTGGTCAAGCCGAAGCCGGAGCCTGCGACTGCGACTGCCAAGCGCTCCAAGCTGCTTGTCGAAGAAAACAGCAGGCTGGTGGTGATCGACCCGGCGACGATCGTCTACGCGGTGCGGGAAGAACGGCTCGTTCGTATCATCACCCAGTCGGACGCTTACTCCACGCGGATGACCTTGACGCAGCTCGCTGACAAGCTCAGTGGCTACGATTTTTTTCGCACGCACAAAAGCTATCTCGTCAATCTGAACTACGTGAGCGAGCTTGAGCCGTGGTTCAACGGCGCGTACAACCTGCTCTTGAAAGGAGAGGCGAAAACGCGAATCCCCGTTTCCCGGACTTCCGCCAAAGACTTGCTCAAACGACTCGAAGAAACGTAAACCGCAGATCGCGATGCAAAACTTGCCGTTGGCGCACGCCCCCAGACATCTTGCGCGCAAAACCACACGAATTACCAATGATTCCCTACAATAGAGGAAGCGCTTACATTTTGTTTGAAGAGGGGGAGGTTCCCATGAGCAATCCGCTATCGGCGAAAAAAGCCGGCAGTCAAAAGCAGGACGCTACCGATTACACGGCGATTATCCAATCAGCCACCTTCAAGGAACTTTTGCGAAGCAAAAGGGCGTTCATCCTGCCATCTTCCATTTTCTTCTTCGTGTTTTACTTTACTTTGCCGATCCTGACTTCTTACTTCACGGTGCTCAATCAGCCGGCGTTCGGGGCGATCTCGTGGGCGTGGGTGTTCGCCTTTGCCCAATTTATCATGACCTGGGGGCTCTGTATTCTGTACACCAAGAAAGCGGAACGTTTTGACGAGCTGGTGGAGAAAGTCAAACAGGAGACAGGGGGCAGAGGCTGATGAATGTAACGGCATTTTTACTGTTTTTAGGAATTGTTCTGCTTACGCTTGTCATTACGTACTTCGCTTCGAAGCGGACGAATACGACGAGCGAGTTTTACACGGCAGGCGGCGGGCTGACGGGGTGGCAAAACGGGCTGGCGATCGCCGGAGATTACATGTCGGCCGCTTCCTTCCTCGGAATCGCCGGAATGATCGCTCTCAGCGGGTTTGACGGGTTCTTTTACAGCATCGGCTTTCTTGTCGCTTATTTGGTCGTGTTGTACCTGGTGGCGGAGCCGCTGCGCAACCTCGGCAAGTACACGATGGCAGACATGATTGCCGCGCGTTTTGACAATAAGCAGGTACGTGGTGTGGCCGCGCTGAACTCCATCGCCATCTCGATTTTTTACATGATCGCCCAGCTGGTCGGGGCAGGGGCGCTGATCAAGCTGCTCCTGGGGCTGGAGTACAGCACTTCGGTGTTGATCGTCGGTGCGCTGATGACGGTCTACGTCGTGTTCGGCGGCATGACGGCAACCTCGTGGGTGCAAATTGTCAAAGCGGTGCTGCTGATGCTCGGGACGTTCGTGATTTCGCTCATGGTGTTCGCCAAGTTTGATTTCAATTTGCTGACGATGTTCGAGCAAATGAAAATAGCGACACCGCTCGGGGACCAATTTCTCAATCCCGGGAACAAGTTCAAAGTCGGGCTGGATACGATCTCGCTCAATCTCGCGCTCGTACTGGGAACAGCGGGTCTGCCGCACATCCTGATTCGCTTCTTTACCGTAAAAGATGCGACGACCGCGCGCAAGTCCGTCGTGTACGCGACATGGATCATCGGGATCTTTTACGTCATGACGATCTTCCTCGGGTTCGGAGCAGCCGCTTTCGTCGGCGCTGCCAACATGGATGCGGCTGGCAATATGGGCGCTCCGTTGCTTGCCCAATCGCTCGGCGGCAACTTCCTCTTCGCTTTCGTATCGGCTGTAGCGTTCGCGACTATTTTGGCGGTCGTGGCAGGACTCGTACTGACAGCGGCTTCGGCATTCGCGCACGATTTTTACGGCCATGTGATCCGTCAAGGCAAAGCGACGGAAAAAGAGCAGATGAAAATGGCAAAATGGGCTTCGGTCGGCGTCTCGATCGTTTCGATCTTGCTCGCGCTGTTTGCCCAGAAGCTGAACGTGGCCTTTCTCGTTGCGCTCGCCTTCGCGGTGGCAGCAAGCGCGAACTTGCCCGTCATCTTGTTCACGATTTTCTGGAGAAGGTTCAACACGACAGGGGCGATCAGCGGCATGCTCGTCGGACTGTTCAGCTCACTGATTCTCGTGGCGTTGAGCCCCAACGTCTGGAACCCGGTTGCCGGAAAAGCCATTTTGGTCGGCGAAGCGCTGTTCCCGCTGCCGAATCCGGGGATCGTCTCCATCCCGCTCGGGTTTTTGGCAGCCTGGATCGGAACGCTCCTGTCCAGCTCGCGCAACGATGCGAAGTACGACGAAATTTTGGTGCGGGCCAACACAGGAATGAAAGATTCAGCGTAGAAGCAATTAACGCAAGGAAGCTCGTGCCAGTTCAAAGGCTGGGGGTCATCCCCGGTCTTTTTCCATTTGTACGGGAGAGGGGGCTTGTCGGTGACGACGATCATTTTCTTTTTGGCTGTCATCATCGGGACGATGGCGATCACGTATTCGGCGGCCAAACAAACGGGAACGACCAAAGATTTTTATGCGGCAGGCAACCGCCTGACAGGGCTGCAAAATGGCATCGCGATTGCGGGCGACTACATGAGTGCCGCGTCGTTTCTCGGCATCGCCGGGACGATTGCGATGTACGGCTTTGACGGCTTCGTCTACGCTATCGGCTTTTTCGTCTCCTACTTGATCATTTTGTTCCTGATTGCCGAGCCGTTGCACAATCTCGGGCGCTACACCTTGGCAGATGCCATCGCGGTGCGGTTTGACAGCTTGTGGCTGCGCGGAGTGGTTGCCTGTACGACTTTGCTGATCACGATTTTTTACATGATCGCCCAGCTCGTCGGGGCGGGGGCGCTGATTCACTATTTGCTTGGGGTTCACTACGATACGGCGGTGATGATCGTCGGCAGTCTGATGACTTTTTACGTCGTCTTCGGAGGGATGGTCGCTACTTCGTGGGTGCAGATCATCAAAGCGATCTTGCTTTTGACCGGGACGCTGGTGCTCAGCCTGATCGTCTTTTCCCGTTTTGGCTGGAGCCTGTCGGAAATGTTTTCCCATGTCAGCACGATTACGCCTTTGCAGGAGCAATTTTTGCATCCGGGCAACCAGTTGAACGACCCGTTGGAAACGATCTCGCTGCATCTTGCGCTCATCCTCGGGACGGCCGGGCTGCCGCACATCATCTCCCGCCTGTTTACGGTCAAGGACGCAGTGACAACCCGTTCCTCGATCTACACCGCTACGTGGGTGATCGGCGCGTTTTATTTGCTGACGATTTTTCTCGGCTTTGGTGCAAGCACGTTTGTCGGGTATGAGGCGCTGAAAAATGTAGGCTTCGGCGGCAATTTGACGGTGACGCTTTTGGCGGACGCGCTTGGCGGCGAATTTTTGATGGCATACATCGCGGCTGTCGCTTTTGCCACGATACTGGCTGTCGTGACAGGGCTGGTGCTGTCCGCCTCGTCGGCTTTTGCCCATGACGTTTACAGCCACCTGATTCGCCGCGGGCTGGCTTCGGAAAAGGAGCAGGTCGTCATGGCGAAATGCTCGTCCGTTGCGGTCGGATTCGCCTCGATCTGGCTGGCGATCGGCGCGGAAAAAATGAACGTGGCGATTCTCGTCGGCTTGACTTTTGCCGTAGCCGCTTCTGCCAATTTGCCGCTGCTGTTGTTCACCCTGTATTGGCGCCGCTTTACCGTGCGCGGTGCGATTTGCGGCGTGCTTACCGGACTGGTTGCATCTGTCGTGCTCGTCATGGCCGGGCCGACTGTGATGAATCCCGATACTGGCTTCATCCGGGCGCAGCCTTTGTTCCCGCTGACCAATCCTGGCCTGATTTCCATTCCACTCGGCTTTTTGGGGGCGGTGCTCGGGACGCTGCTGGACCGGCGCGACATACAGGCCGAGACACATTACGACCGCGTGTTGCTCCAGGCTTTGACCGGCATTCGCGCCCATGGACCAAAAGTGGCGAGTAAGGCCGACTCTGCATAAAAAACGGCTTCTGCTCCAACCTATAGGGGAAGGAGGAGGGGCCACTTGTCGAAGAAAAAAGCAGCAGATGCCGTTTCCACTGATCAGCCGGATGTGTACGAACGGGCGCGAATCGCGCTGGATGAGTTGATCGCAGAGCTGTGCGAAGCATTGGATGAAGAAAATACGGAAACGTTCAAGCGAAAAGGCTATGAAATGATCGGGCATTATTTTCGCACACCAGTCAATACGGGAGATTTGACCTTGATCGTCGCGTCTGTGCTCTCGGATATCCTTTACAAACTGGAGCTGACCCAGCAAGGGGATGACGTCTCCATGGTCCGCGATGAATACAGTGTGATGCGAAAAGAAGAGTAAGGAACGGCGACCCGTGCAAAAGGGTCGTTTTGTTTTTTTACCGGGGGATTATTTGATCCCCCCTGATCCAAGCAGGTCGATGTTCACCTTGATGTTCCAGTCGAGCCGGGGGTAGATGCTCAGCCATTTTTCCCAATCTTGATCCCGTTGGTAATGGGTTGCCCGATAGCGTAGCCCGAATCCGATCGGATCGACTTTCAGTGACTGGAGCTTCCGCAGCACATGAGCGTATCGTTTCGCCGCCTCTTTTTCCGCTTCTGCTTTATAGCGATCCCAATTCGAGTTGTAAAAAGACTGATTCGATTCCTCTGACAATCCTCTGATGTGGACGTTCATTTTCAGCTTTGGTTCCGCTTCGTTGCGTTCATCAAACTCGTACGAATAGCGGAAAGAGGTGACATTCAAGGCAAAGCGGGCCTGCTCCGTCCTGGTTTCGATATCAAAGTTGCTGATTTTCTTGGACAATTCATTGAAGATCCGCGTTTCCTCGGGACTTAATACCGCTTTGATTTTTTCTTTGTCAAAAACAGCGACTTGATCGATCAAATACGTGTCTTTGAGCGGGCGGATGACGGGCATGTACGGGTCCAGACCCTTTTCGCTCAACCGCCGATGAAAATCAAACAAAAAAGCGGTGACGATAAAAGACGATTCCGTTCCTTCCTGATCAAAGCTCAGCATCAGGCTGTCAGCAGGCATGCGTTCGGACTTGGGGCGGACGCCCAGCACTTGTTCGGCTGTCGGGGAGCCTAGCGCCATGAAGGCGATGCCCTGAATTTCCGGCTTCCGCAAAAACCAGTCGATAGTTGTCTTGTCCAACCGTTCCTCGGCCAGCTTTGTCCCGAAAACGAGAATTTTCGTCTGCGAGAAATCGAGGTCTTTATCGACTTTTGATTTCAAATGCCGCACCGCTTCGGTTATCGTCGGGGCATCGTCGCTGATGAGATGAAACGTATTCGACTGCCCGGGTCTGATTTGCGCTGTCGGAATCGCGAGCTTCAACGATACGCGATAAGGCTTGTCTTTCAGCTCCGACTTATCGACGCCGACCGCCATGACTAAATAGCGCTTGTCAATATCTTTAAAGCCGCAGCCCGTAAACAGAAACAAGACCGCGAGCCACATCCAGACATGTTTCACAAAGCTTGCCTCCACCTGCTCAAGATATAAACGGAAAAGACCACACAAATATCGAGTGGGGATCGTATCATCATCCAATACGAGGATACCGAAAACAGGTCGTCTTCACCGAGCCAATTGCCGACGATCACGGTTCCGATCCCGAATACGATACAACTGATCGCGTTCGGCAGCACAGAGTTGATGGACGACGTGTTGGGCTGGTAGTGGGAGAAACAGCCGCGTATGAACTCGGACCCGACATGCCAGGTCGTCATGGCGAATAAGTAAGAGATGCCTAAATAAACGAGCAGAAAAATATAAACAACGCGTTCAATAAAGGCATACTTCATCCGAATCGCATCTGCCGTCGAAACCCAGGTGAAAATAAATTCGTTCACGCCATCTGTGCCCAAAATGCCGATCGGCACAAAAAAGGCGGTAAACAGGATGCTGAAGCCGATGCAAGGGACGGCCCAACGGTGCTTGAGCTTGGGGATATCGGCAAACACGCGGTTAAAAATCGACAAGCTGATGTATCCCGTAACGGCGTAAGTGGATACGGACAAGCTTTTCCAGCTGGGCAGGATGTTCGAGTAGTCAATCATGGCGCGGATTTCATCGTAATTCATGTTTTGATTCGTATACGCTTTGAAAATGGAAAACAGGAGAAACGGCAAGCAGAGAACGAGAATCATTTCCGTGCTGTACAGCACCGTTTGCGACGATTGCATGGCGCCAAAGCTCGCTACGAGAACGAAGAGAATCAGCACGACATAGATCGGGGTGTTCGGGATTAAATATCTGGACACGATAAAGGCGTAATTGATCAACACGAGCGCTCCCGAGATAAACGACACGCTGCCCATCAGGAGCAGGAACGGAACCACAATGCTTTTGGGCAAAGCCTGTCGCATGATTTCCGGCAACCCTTGACCGCGAAACTTGAACATGGAGCTGGTAAACAGGTACATGAGTGCGCCGCCGATGATCACCCCGAACAGCATGGACGAAATCGCCCCGTCATAGCGCTCGTCGATCAAAATGCGCGGGACAAACAGGATGGCATTAATCAGTATGGAAAGCGTCACAAAATAGAGAAAATAACGGGACAACCGATTCACCTGCTCTTCGGCGGGATGGTGTTGCTGATTCCGTCGCTGTTCCTGCTTATGCGCTTGTTTATTTTTAACGCGAAATACGTGAAAGGGAAGCTGAGTTAACGGGGTGCGAATGAAAAAAAGTTGGATTTCCCGCCAGATTCGGTGCTATAATGGACCCATAGCCGATCATTGATGATTAGTAATGCGAATTGCTGAATCATCCTGATCACTTCCATAGTTTATGGCGGGACGGATAATGGGCATCAGTTGATGCTTGATCATTAGCCCACCATAAAACAATTTGTGCATGTATTTGCCCAGATTGTTTTATGGTGGGCTTTATTATTTTTGCTGGAGGTTTTTGGGAGATGAAAAAAGTAAGCTTCGTATTAAATCAGGAGCAGCATGAGGCAGAAGAAGGGACGCGAATCCTCGATTATTTGCTGGAACATGGCATCGAGCATCCGCACATCTGCTATTCGCCGATTTTAGGCCCGATCCAGACTTGCGATACGTGCATGTGCGAGATTGACGGCAAAATCATGCGGGCCTGTTCGACTGTGATCGAAGATGGAATGAACATCCTGACTGCTTCCGAACTGGCAAAAGGCGCTCAGAACGAAGCGATGGACCGCATTTTGGAAAACCACATGCTGTACTGTACCGTGTGCGACAACAACAACGGAAATTGCCGCGTGCACAATACGGCAGAGCTGCTGGAAATCGACCACCAAACACGCCCGTTCCGCGGAAAAGAATACGAAGTGGACATGTCGCATCCGTTTTATCGCTATGATCCGGATCAATGCATTCTTTGCGGACGTTGTACAGAGGTTTGTCAAGACTTGCAGGTCAATGAAACGCTCACCATCGACTGGGAACGGGAAATCCCGCGAGTTATCTGGGATGACAATAAATCAATTAATGAATCCTCATGCGTGTCTTGCGGTCAGTGCGTGACGGTTTGCCCATGCAATGCCTTGATGGAAAAATCGATGCTGGGCGAAGCGGGCTTTATGTCCGGGATCAAAAAAGATTTGCTGAACCCGATGATCGATCTGATCAAAGAAGTCGAGCCTGGTTACAGCAGCATTTTCGCGATCTCGGAAGTCGAAGCGGCGATGCGCGAAACGCGAACCAAGAAAACAAAAACCGTGTGTACGTTCTGCGGGGTAGGCTGCACGTTTGAAGTATGGACGAAAGGCCGCCACATTTTGAAAGTGGAACCGACGGAAAACTCTCCGGTCAACAGTGTCTCCACATGTGTCAAAGGCAAGTTCGGTTGGGATTTTGTCAACAGTGACCAGCGTTTGACGACGCCTTTGATTCGCAAGGGAGATGCATTTGTACCGTCTACGTGGGATGAGGCGCTGTCCCTGATCGCCGAGCGAATGGGCGCAATCAAGCAAACGTATGGCGGAAAAGCTCTTGGATTCGTCAGCTCCTCCAAAACGACAAACGAAGATGCGTACTTGATGCAAAAACTGGCGCGTCAAGTGTTTGAATCGAACAATGTCGACAACTGTTCCCGCTATTGCCAATCGCCTGCCACGGACGGATTGCTCGCCACTGTAGGACACGGCGGTGACTCAGGCACGATCAAAGACATCGCCAGTGCCGGACTGGTCATCATCGTCGGGGCGAACCCGACCGAAGGCCATCCTGTTTTGGCAACACGGGTGAAACGGGCGAAAAAATTGCACGGCCAAAAACTGATTGTCTCTGATTTGCGCAAGCATGAAATGGCAGAACGCTCCGATCTGTTCCTGCATCCGAAACAAGGAACCGACTTTGTCTGGCTGACGGCGGTTGCGAAGTACATCATCGACCAAGGCTGGCACGACAAGGCGTTTATCGAGCAGCGGGTGAACCAGTTTGACGAATATCGCAAGATGCTGGAAAAGTACACCTTAGATTACGCCGTCGAAGTAACCGGACTGCCCAAAGAACAGTTGATCCAGACAGCGAAAATGATTCACGAAGCGGATGGCACTTGCGTTTTGTGGGGAATGGGCGTGACGCAAAATGTCGCTGGCTCGCATACGTCTGCCGCGATCTCCAACCTGCTTTTGGTGACCGGAAACTACGGCCGACCTGGTGCCGGAGCCTATCCGTTGCGCGGGCACAACAACGTCCAGGGCGCTTGCGACATGGGCACGTTGCCTACATGGCTGCCAGGGTATCAGCATATTACCGATGATGCAGCGAGAGCCAAATTTGAACAAGCATACGGCGTAACGATCTCCAATAAACCTGGTTTGACCAACATCGAAATGCTGGAAGCAGTCGAAAAAGGCGAGCTGAAAGCCATGTACCTGATGGGCGAAGACATGGCTTGGGTAGATTCCAACGCCAACCACGTGCACGATACGCTCGGCAAGCTTGACTTTTTCGTGGTACAGGATGTATTCCTGACCAAAACGGCGCAATTTGCCGATGTCGTCTTGCCTGCGTCTCCATCGCTGGAAAAAGACGGCACCTTCGCGAACACAGAGAGACGTATCCAGCGTTTGTATCAAGTGTTGGAGCCGCTGGGTGAATCCAAACCGGACTGGGCGATCATCCAATCGATCGCACAGCGCATGGGAGCCGATTGGAACTACCAGCATCCGAGTGAAATCATGGACGAAATTGCCAGTCTGGCACCGCTGTATGGCGGAGTATCCTACGAGCGCCTGGAAGGATGGAACAGCCTGCACTGGCCGGTACAAAAAGACGGCACGGATGAGCCGCTTCTGTACAAAGAGCGCTTCAACTTCCCGGACGGAAAAGCAAGACTATCCACAGTGGAATACATTCCGCCAGTCGAGTATCCGTCGGAATTTGACCTTACCTTGAATAACGGACGTTTGCTGGAACATTTCCACGAAGGCAACATGACGAATAAATCGAAGGGAATCCAGTATAAATTGCCAGAAGTATTTGTGGAAGTTTCCCCTGAGCTTGCGCGCGAACGCGGTGTGCAAGACGGTTCATTGGTGCGTCTCGTCTCGCCATACGGAGCGATCAAGCTGCGGGTGCTCGTGACAGATCGGGTAAGCGGCAACGAATTGTACGTGCCGATGCACTCCGTCAGCCATGAAAATGCGATCAACTTGTTGACAGGCAGCGTGGGAGACGTTCGCACACAGACACCTGCTTACAAGCAAACGAAGGTGCGCATGGAGTTCCTCAAAGAAAAAGGCATGACTCCGTTGCCTATGTACAATCCGCGCTATGCGAAGCGCAACCCGCAAATGGGCGTCCAGGTCGAGCGCAAGTGGGCGAGAGAAGATTATGTACCGATTGCGGAAGTAAACGTTGCGGGAGGCGAAAAATAATGGCAAGACCGATCACGAAAATAGTAAAGCCCGAAGTTACTGAGGAAGAAAAGCAAGCGCAAACGGTAGATCGTGTCCTGGAATCTCTGGCGCAAAACCCCGAGGGCATTCAGGCGACGATCAAGCTGCTCCAGGAGCTGCATGACAGCGGCATCCTGGGAGCGCTCAACGCCGCCGTCGAGGCGAAAGAGGACATTGCCAAAATCGTCGTCGGACAAATGGTGCGTCCGCCTGTGACGAACATGATCAACAACGCGATGGCAGCAGCGGGAGGCTTGACAGAGCTTGATCCTGACATGACGAAAAAGCTGATGTCCGGTGTGACCAAAGGGTTGCAACGGGCTGACGAAGCGCTGCAATCGGGAGCCAAGGTCGGCATTTTCGATTTGATGAAAGCACTGCGCGATCCGGACATCAACCGCGCGATGGGCTTTGGCATCAACCTGTTGAAGGGGATAGGGGAAGGGCTAAAAGAATGAGGAGAGCCGCAGCAATCCTGATCAGAAGGAGGGCAGAAGCTTGGATGCGAACAAATAAAAACGAAGCGTCAATCGTACGCTTCTATCAAATGATGCTAAACGCGTCTCTGATCATTCTTGGATTGGTACTCAGCTTTTATTTGTTGCGTGAGCTGTACGCCATCGTAGTAGATGCGGTGCAAGGCAATACTAATGTCCATGATATTTTGGAAAAGGTTCTGGCCTTTTTTCTGTATTTTGTCTTTGTTTCGATGATCGTCAAATATTTTCATGAAGCGTACCACTTTCCCCTGCGCTATTTGATTTATATTGGAATTACGGGTACCGTGCGCTTTATTATCGTCAACCGCGACGATGCCATGAACAATCTGATTTTGTCGCTGGTCATTTTTATTCTGGTGATCAGCTATATCATGCTGGCCCCCCGGCAAAACAAGGCGGGGGAAGCAAAGGAGATAATCGAATGACGAAAAACCTGGAACATCAATTCAGCATGCTCGTCCGCGAAATCCGCAAAGAACACGTCGGCAACGGCCCGCGGGAAATTCTCACCCGCTTTTGCGGCCCCTGGGTCATCTGCGAGATGAAGGGAAATATGACCAACGTAGAAAAGTTCATGATTCTTTCCGAAGACGGCAAGCGCATGGTCCACGAGGCGCGCACCAAGCTGGTCAAGAACATTTACCACGATCAGGCGGTCGTAGCGAAGCTTGAGGAATTGATTGATGCCAAGATTTTGCGGATTTTTTCGGATATCAGCTTGGAAGAGGATATCGCCATGACGGTCTACGTATTGGACCGTCCTCTCGCATGATCGAGACCTGGAGGAAAGGCAGGGAGCTTTCGTGATCCAACCCGTCTTTGTTTTGTCGCCTGTCCTGCACTATGAAAACGGCTCTATGCAGGAAAAAGAAGATTCAATCGTGACAGAGTCGCCCATTACGATCGTGCTGAATGACGAGGAATTTGCGACTCTCGTATGCAGCCCGGAATACATCGAGGAGCTTGTCATCGGGTTTTTGGCGTCCGAAGGGGTGATTCAGAGCTATCAGGACATTACGGACCTGTTCATTGACGAGCCAACCGGATTCGCTTACGTTCGCGCTAAAAATGTAAACACGTATAACCAGATGTTTCATTCGAAAAGGTACGTGACTTCCTGTTGCGGAAAAAGTCGGCAAAGCTTCTACTTTTACAATGACGCCCGAACGGTGAAAAAGCGGGATGACACAGCCGTGACGATCTCGGCGGCTGACTGCTTTCGCTTCATGCAGGCGATGCAGCAATCGGCTACGCTTTTTCAGGATACGGGAGGGGTGCACAATGCTGCCCTGTGCGATCCAAACGGGATTGTCGTCTCCCGAATGGACATAGGCAGGCATAATGCCCTCGATAAACTGTACGGCTACAGTTTGATGCATGCAGTGTCCGTTCATGACAAGGTCATGGTGTTCAGTGGCCGGATTTCTTCCGAAGTATTGCTGAAGGTAGCCAAGATCGGCTGCAGCATCGTTTTGTCCAAGTCAGCGCCGACCGAATTGGCGCTTCGTCTGGCAGATGAGCTCGGCATTACTACCGTTGGCTTTATTCGCAATCAGTCGTTTAATGTGTACACCTGGCCTGAGCGAATCGTGCAGGAAAAAGGGGGGAAGTCCAGTGATTCCCAGTGAATTAGTGGACTCGTTTGGCCGGATTCACGATTATTTGCGCATTTCCGTGACAGATCGCTGCAACTTGCGGTGTGTGTACTGCATGCCTGCTGATGGCATGGAATTTGAACCCGCAGAAAACATTCTGTCTTTTCACGAGATTACCGAGGTTGTCAGGGTTTTGGCCGAAATGGGCGTGAAAAAAGTGCGGTTGACCGGCGGAGAGCCGCTCGTCCGCAAAGGATTGGAAGAGCTGATCGAGAGCGTAGCGGGGATACCGGGAATCGAAGATATTGCGCTGACGACCAACGGCATTTTTTTGGCGAAAAAGGCCAAGAAGTTAAAAGAAGCGGGCTTGAAGCGCATCAACATCAGCCTGGATACGTTGAGGCCGGAGCGTTTTTCGCTGATCACCCGCGGGGGAGACGTCAACCGCGTCCTCGACAGCATAGCGGCGTGCCAGCAAGTCGGGATTCAGCCGATCAAGCTGAACGTCGTGCTGATGAAGGGAATCAACGATGACGAGATTGCAGATTTTCTGCGGCTGACCATCGATGGTGCTCTGCAAGTCCGCTTTATCGAGTACATGCCGATCGGCCACAACGACACGAGATGGAAACAGTCGTATTTGCCGTTGTCCACCGTGCTGGATCGCTGCAAGGAACTGGGCTGGAAAGTCGCAGAGACGCATGATGGCTGCGGCAACGGGCCTGCGCAAACGTTTCGCATAGCAGGTGCCAAAGGCAGCTTTGGGCTGATTCATCCTGTGAGCGAGCATTTTTGCGAAACGTGCAATCGGCTGCGCTTGACGGCAGATGGCAATATTAAGCCGTGCCTGTACTGGTCAGATGAATTTAACGTCCGCAAATGCATCGGCGATGACGAAGCGGTTCGTCAGCTTTTTTTCAAAGCGCTGAGCATCAAGCCGCAAAATCATGAAATGGCCTTGGCCTTGGCGGGGGAAAGTCAGTCGCACGTACCAACCGTAAGACGTATGTCGCAAATCGGAGGATAGTCGACATGGAAAAAGGGGCAAGCGTCAACCGTTTTCGTCGAAATACCGTCCAGGTGGAGGAAGCGCAGCGCAGAATCGAGCAGCATCTGCGTCCGCTTGGCGTGGAACAAGTTTCGTTGGAAAATGCCTACGGCCGCACATTGGCAGAGGATGTGTTCGCGCCTTCGCACATGCCGCATTTTCGCCGCTCCGGGATGGACGGTTTCGCTATTATGTCCAGTTCTACCAAAGGAGCGTCGCCTGAATCTCCCGTCTGTCTGGAAGTGATCGAGCATATTCCGTGCGGCTTTGTCCCGACGAAAGCCGTCTCGCCCAAAACGGCTTCGCGGATCATGACAGGGGCGATGGTGCCCGAGCAAGCAGACGCCGTGATCATGCTGGAAATGACGGAGGAGAGCGAAAAAGAGGGCAAAACCTGCATTTCCATCCGAAAAGAGATTCCAGCCGGAAAAAATCTGACTCCGATCGGTGACGAAATCACGCAGGGCGATTGTGTGTTGCAGAAAGGAACAAAAATTGGCGCAGGTGAAACGGCGCTGTTGGCTACATTCGGTTTCCACCATGTCCACGTATGCAAGCGTCCGACGATTGCGATTTTCGCAACGGGCTCGGAGCTTTTGCCTGTGGAAGCGCCACTGACGCAGGGGAAAATTCGCAACAGCAACTCCTATATGCTGCAAGCGTTGATCCGCGAAGCAGGAGGAATCCCTTTGCTGATGGGCGCCATCCCGGATGAAGCGGCGAAAGCGCAGTCGCTTGTCTTGGAAGCATTTTCTCAAGCGGATTTTGTCGTGACATCCGGTGGGGTATCGGTAGGCGACTACGATATTTTGGTAGACCTGTTTCAAAACTGGGACGGGGAAATGCTGTTTAACAAAGTAGCGATGCGTCCCGGTAGCCCGACGACGGCAGGCGTTTGGAACGAGCAGTTTTTATTTGCGCTGTCAGGCAATCCGGGAGCGTGTTTTGTCGGTTTTGAGCTGTTTGTCCGCCCGGTTATTTTGGGGATGCAAGGCCAGTCCCAGAGATACCGGCAGGAATGTACAGCCTTTTTGGGAAAAGAGTTCAGCAAAGTCAATGCCTATCCGCGCTATGTTCGCGGCAAGTCTTATGTAAGCGAAGGCAAGCTATTCGTTGAGCCTGTCGGAATGGATCAGTCAAGCGTTACCGTATCGATCAAAGATTCCGATTGTCTCATCAAGATTCCCGCTGGCGGGAAAGGAGTACAACAAGGAGAGCTTATCTCCGCTCTCCTGCTCAAAGGGTAGCGAGCGTGCCGACGCATTTTTTGGATCGAGGAGGCACCATTGCAAAAACTGTTAAAAACAATGTTGTATTGTCATCAAGCCACGACGAATCTCATGATCGACACGATTCATTCGCTCATCACCAGTGTGAATGCTCGTGATCCGTATACGTACCAACACTCGCTCAACGTCGGGTTTTACGCCTGGAAAATCGCCAATCAGTTTCAACTCGACGAAGAGGAATGTGCCAATATGTATATCGCTGGCCTGCTGCATGACATCGGAAAAATCGGTACGCCAGATTCGATCTTGCGGAAATACGGCGAGCTGACGAAAGAAGAATGGGAACTGATCAAGAAACACCCGGAGACAGGGTGCGCGATCGTGCAAATGATTGGCCCGCTGCAAAATCGGGGAATCGATCAGACGATTCTGTACCATCACGAACGGATGGATGGGCAGGGCTATCCCCATGGCCTTTCTTCAGCAGAGATTCCGCTCGGCGCCAAAATCGTCTCTGTAGCAGAAGCTTTCGATGCGATGACAACCGTTCGACTGTACCGTCCCGCTCTCCCATACGGCGAAGCAGTCGAGCAGTTGATCGACGGCAAAGGAACGCAATTTGACCCGATTGTGGTTGATGCCTTCCTGAAAAGCATGGCTGATCGCAGCTGGTGGGACTGATTCCTTTAAAAAATAACGACACGAAAGACTTTTGTGCAAAAAGTACCGGATCAATCAGGTGCTTTCTGCCCGCAAAGGTCTTTTTTGTGTGGGAATGTTCATAAAAACAGCGGCGAAACATGTTTTTTCAATGCTAATATAGGGAAAAAGCATCAGGGGAAGAGGAATCAGGAGGATTGACCCCATGAAATATGTGAGTGTGGATCAAGTCGAGCCTGGAGATGTGCTGGCTCGCAGCATTTATACAAGCGAGGGCTTGACGCTGTTGCAGACGGGCGTGCAGCTGACCGTCGGAATGATTAACAAGTTGCGTCGTTTCGGGGTGACGATGCTCAGTATCAAAGACCCTTTTTTCGACGAGATCAAAGAACAGGAAGTCGTGACAGAGACGACGAGAAAAGATGCGATCCGCAATCTGTCCGGGGCGATTGCATGTGTCCAGTCGGGCAAGCAGTTCGACGTGCGCGGCATCCAAAAGTCGGTCGGAAATATCGTCGAGGAGACGCTGCGCAATCGCAAGGTGCTGCTCAATCTGGGGGAAATTCGCACGACCGACAACGCCCTGTACATCCATTCACTCAATGTTTGCATGATGGCGACGGTCATGGGCGTGGGTCTCGGGTACAACACGACGCAGTTGAAAGAACTGGCGATTGGCGCCCTTTTGCATGACATCGGCAAACTGTCGGTCGACAAGGAAGCGCCTGCCTACAAGAAAAACAACAAGACCAATCATCATACATGGCTAGGGTTTGACATATTGCGCAAAAAACACGAGATGAGCATCGTGTCTGCGCACGTTCCCTTGCAGCACCATGAATGGGTCGACGGGACAGGCGTGCCCCGCGGCCTCAGCGGAGACGAGATTCACGATTTCGCCAAAATCGTCTCGATCTGCAATTACTACGACAATCTCATTTCACCTTTTTCCGAAGAAGAGGAGACGATGGCGGCCTATGAAGCATGCGAGCAGGTCATGGGATTGGCGGAAAAGCGTTTCGATCACAAGATGGTCGTTCATTTTCTGCGCTCGATTGCCATGTATCCGACCGGAACGTCACTCAAGCTGAGTACAGGCGAAGTCGGCGTCGTCATCGACCAAAACCGCGGCTTGCCAGCCCGTCCGGTCGTCCGGGTCATCAGGCGAGAGCAGCAGGCCAATCGGCGGATGGCAGAGGATCACGAGATTTGCGACATCGATCTCGGCGCAGAGCCTACCATTTTTATTACAGGGGTGATGGAATAGCGCACAGCCAGTCCTAAGGGTTTTTGGAATGCCAAGATCAGGGAATTCCCCTACATACATAACTAGGGAGCAAGTCTACAATGAAAGCAGGCAAAAAGTCGTAAGAATCGACTTTTTGCGACGAAGAAGAGGAAAGGACGTGTCCTTATGTCCCGTATTCTAGTACCAGTAGATTTTTCTGCACAGTCGATCCAGGCGGTTCGCTTCGCTCTTGCGTACGCCAAAAATAAGCATGAATTGACCTTGCTTCATGCCATTCCTCCATTTCCTTCACGCAATGTCGTAAGAAAGCTCGGACAACAGAGCGTGGAAGATTTTCAATTGGACGAAGCAAAAGAAGATTTGAAAAAGTTCCTCACGATCGTAGAAGAGGCAGGCGTTCCTTACGAGCTGGAAATCGAGTTCGGAGAGCCGCATGAAGTCATCTCCAAGCACGCTACGAACGGCGAGTATGCCGCGATCGTGATGGGTACGCACGGATATGGCCGGATTACCGGATTCTTGCTGCAAAGCGTCAGCTACCCAACCATTCACGATGCGCAGTTGCCTGTGTTCCTCATTGCCGAGGAGACAGATGCCGACAGCTTCCCATGGCAAAAAGTTTTGATCACGGTGGACGGCTCGGAGCAAGCGAAAAACGCGGCGCAAAAAGCAATCGCTTTGAGCGAGGGCATTCCTGGCGTTTCTTACCTGCTCCTGAGTGTCGTCACTCCTCCGGTTGCTTACGCTGGTGTGTACGGTGTAGGCTGGGAAGACACAGCGACTCTGGAAAACTGGGGAAAAGAAACCGTTCGCACTTGCGAAGAAGTGCTGGAAGCAGCGCAAATCCCTTATGAGAGCAAAGTCGTGATTGGCGATCCTGCAACAGCGATTCGTCAAACAGCCGAAGAGGAAAACGTTGGCCTGATCGTACTCGGCCACCATGGCCTGGGCGGCATCGCGGGCACTCTGCTCGGCAGCGTCACCTTCAAAACGATCCACCGCACCAAAACACCGCTGTTGATCGTCAAATCATAAGCTCATTCATGAACTGGCAAGCTGTCCGCACTGCGGGCAGCTTCTTTGCTTTTCGGGGCGGCGGCATCCGAGGCGGTTTCCCACGGAATCCGCGAGCATCCCCAGGCAGCGACGAGGACGATGGCACCTGCGATTACAAACACGCTGATCAGCGAGGTCATCTGCATGAGCGGGCCGGCTGCGAACGAACCGATCATCATCAATCCGACGAGCAGCGGGGTAATCGTTCCGTTTACCCGACCAACGTACGCCTCGTCGACGAACTTGATCATGCGCATGCCGATCACGATTTCCAGAAAAGCCATCCCGATTCCGGTGAAAAAGCGCATGGAAGCTGTCACGACAACCCAGACAGACAAGGCTTCCACCACGATGGAAAGCGCGAAGAAGATCAAGCCGCCCGTGATGACAAAACGGCTGTTCAAGCGTTGCACGGACAAGGAGGCGAATACGCCGCCCACAAGCATGCCCAACCCTTCCAGGGCGACAAACCATTGGACCGATTCTTTCGGCAGCTGGAGCCGCTCCGTGACCAGGAACACTTCGAGCGGGTTGATCAACCCAGAGGCCAGGCCGAGGCAGGCAAAGGCAAGCGCAATTCCGCGCAAGGACGGGTGGTTTTTGACGTAGGCGAAACCTGCCTTGATCTCGGAGAAAAGTGTGCCGTTCTGTTCTTCTGGAGCTGTTGCAGCGTTAGGAAGCAGGCTCAAAATGAGCGTGGAGAGCAGAAACAGAGCTGCCATGGCTATCAGCGAAGGGTAGATGCCCCATTGTTCGTAAAAAAAACTGCCGATGACCGGGCCGCCAAGCAAAAAGAGTGCGCTCATGCTTTGCGAGATGGAGACGGCCACTCCGACGTGTTCTTCCGGGATGTGTCTTTTTAACAGCTTGGCAGACGACGGCTGGGAAAACTGGGACACGACTGCCGAGATGAAAGTAGCGAAAAAGACGGCAACCCACATCCCGTGCCAGAGCAAATACACGATCAGCAGCACGGACAAGGCACTTAACAAGTTGCCCGTCATCATCGTCCGCTTCGGATTCCAGCGGTCCGCAAGCGCCCCGCCGATGATCGAAAACAACAAGATCGGCACAAGCTCGATCGCGGTTAACAGTGACACGGCGGTCGGATTGTTGCCGCTCGTTTCCATGACGTAGTACAGCAAAGCCATATTCCTGATCCAAATCCCGATATTTTCCAAAGTATCGGTGACAAAAACGGTCAAAAAGATCCGGTTTCCCCAAATCGATTTCATTTCAACCACTCCCGCAAGAAATTAAACCGAACGTTCGGTCTAAATAAACCTGAAAAAAAAGCTACTTGGCGGCGATACCATGCAGCAAAATATCAATTCCTCTTTTCATCAGGTCAAAAAGGTTTTCTTCGCCCATATTCAAGCCGACATTGATCAGGCCCGTTATGTACCCTTCCAAAATCATCGCCAATTCCCGAGGGTCGCCATCGGCAAATTCCCCGCGCGCGATGCCCTCCTCAAAGATCGGGATGTACAGCGTGTAGGAAGAAGACAGCATCGTCAGGACCTGTTCCATGATGGCCGGATCGGCAAGCTGGCTTCCGGCAAACTCTTCTCCTGCTCGGCGAAGCGGGTGGGACAAAAAGTCTTCCAGCAAAAAAGCAGCCAGGGCATACAGCTTTTCGACAGAGGTGGCGTGCTGTTTTTCTTTTTCTTGCCACAGCCCTGACCATTCCGTGTACTGCTTCTCCAGCAAATACAAAAACAAATATTCCTTGCTTTTGAAGTGGTAGTAAAGGCTTCCTTTGCTCGCACCAGTCGCCTGGCAAATATCTTCAATGGAAGTCGCCAGGTAGCCTTTTTGCGAAAACAGCTCGGTTGCTTTTTCGGCGATATGTTGTTTCGTTTTCTCCCCATCTAGGCGGCGTCTGGACATGATGCAGTAAACTCCTTTTTATAAACTGAACGTTCGGTTTAATAAAAGTGTAGCGGAAATGCGCAAGAAGTGCAAGGGCTGTTTGCCGGAAAGGACGTGTGAGAAAGCAGGAGCCAGGGAAAAATGAAGGGAGCGTACGAGGGGGGAAGAGCGATGCAAATCGGGTGTCACGTCAGCATTCGCAACGGTTACGAAGAGGCTGCCAGAACGGCGCACAAGGAGGGGGGCGCTTCTTTTCAGTTTTTCCCGAAAAACCCGCGCAGTCTGGGAGTCAAGTCGTTTGCTTCCCGCGATGCTGCGGCTTGCCGGGCGTTTTGCGAACAGCACGGCATGCTGGCGATTGCCCATACCGCTTATCTCGTCAATCTGTGTGTCGAGACGGCCGATTTGTACGAGGTAACGGTCGCTTCGGTGCGCAACGATCTGGAGATTGCGGAGGCGTGCGGGGCGCTCGGCGTCGTCGTCCATTTCGGACAGGACAAAGGACCGGATGTGCTTGCCGGATACAGACGCATGATTCAGATGATGAACGAGATTCTCGCTGGCTGGAGCGGACAGGCCAAGCTGCTAATTGAGAACAACGCGGGGCAGGGAAACCGGATGGGCATTACGCTGGAAGAATTGACGCAAGTGCGGCAATTGCTCGCGGAACCAGAAAAGGTCGGGTTTTGTCTCGATACGTGCCACGCGTTTGCCAGCGGGCTGTGGAACGGGGAAAACTGGTGCGAGGTTGCCGAGCGGATGCGCGAGCTGGACTACTTTTCTCATCTGCGCGCGGTGCATTTGAACGATTCGGTCTATCCGAGCGGCTCGTTTCGGGATCGGCACGCCCCAATCGGAAAAGGGATGATTGGTGACGAGGCTTTCGCGGAGTTTCTGCGCACGCCTGAGCTGCACGGCTTGCCGATTGTTCTGGAGACAGCGAGAGGGACAGACGGCGGGCACCGGGAAGAAATCAGACATGTGCGTCAGTTGGCGGGTGAGTGGCAGGCTTGACCATATTGTGATACAGTGTGAAATGATGTGATGTGTGGTCAATGAGGGAGGAGTTACCAATGGCAAAACGGATCAAAGTGACGATTGCTGACTTTGCTTCGCTGAAAGAAGTGTTGAACAACCCTGAGGAGCTGGCGCTTTACGAGACAGCGAACGGGAATACATACGATGCCGATATCCAGCACGACGGGTTCGCTGTCATCGATGTGACAGAGGACGACTATATCGAGCTGGCACCAGGCGAATACCAGCTGATGATCGAGGAATGGACAAACGCGGGACAAATCGGGGATTTGACGCTGCAAACGAAGTCCGATCCGGCTGACGACACAGCTTTGCTCTACCGGAGCGTGGATGCGGCGGGCAATGAAGTGCAAGCGCCGCAATCGCTGCCGAAGCAAGTGGTGGAGCTGGTCGCGAAGACGTGGTTTGGCAAAACCGCCAAGAAAATCGAGGAATAAGTCAGACGAAAAGGTCACAGAAAAGAGCGCTCACGTGTTGAGCGCTTTTTTGCTGTTCCGTGGATGGGCTGCGAACAGCTGACAGCCCGCAGACAACTGTGTAGCTGTGAACGGAATGTCCGGCATGCTTTTTTCGCGAGTGCAAGTGGTCAGCCCTTTTACCAGCGACTTGCAGCAGGTTTCGGCTTGTCCACGGCCGCTTTTCTCAAGCGTCCTCCTCGTCTTCCAAGGCAATCCCGTATTTCTTGATCCGCCGCATCAGCAGCGACTGTGTAATCCCCAAAGCGGCTGCCGTCTTGCGGGTTGTCTTGTGAATGCGCAGCGCCTGCATAATAAACTCCACTTCGATTTTTTCCATGCGCTCCGTCAGGGACAGCGAGCCTAACGTGAGGATGCCTTCCTCCAGCTCGCGAATACTGCGTTGTTCTTCCGGCAAATCGGTGACAGAAATCTCGTCGAGCTTGGAGGTGATGACGATGCGCTCCACCAAGTTTTCCAGCTCGCGCACATTTCCTGGCCAGTCGTACTGGTGCAGCACATCCAGCACATCTGACGTAAACCGCCGCTTCTGGTTATGCTTGGCGTTGAATTTTTGCAGGTTGTGGTGCAAGAGCGGGAAGATGTCGTCTTTGCGCTCGCGCAATGGCGGCACGTTGATCGGCAAAATGTTCAGTCGGTAGTACAGGTCGTGCCGGAACTTGCCGAGGCGCACCAGCTCCTGCAAGTTCGTGTTCGTGGCGGCGATGATGCGGATGTCGGCCGTGTAGGTTTTCGTGCCGCCGATCGGCATGAATGTTTTGTTTTGCAAAAGCAGGAGCAGCTTCGATTGCAGGTGATAGGGCAGCTCGCTGATCTCGTCGAGAAACAGCGTGCCTTTGTCCGCCATTTTGACCAAGCCGATTTTCCCCGAATGATTGGCTCCGGTAAACGCCCCTTTGTGGTAGCCGAACAGCTCCGACTCGATCAACGTTTCCGGGATGGCACTGCAGTTCACATGGATAAAAGGCCCGGTGCTGCGCTCGCTCAGCTGGTGGATTTGCTCGGCGAGATGGCTTTTGCCCACGCCGGTTTCCCCTGTGATCAGGACAGTCGTATCAGCCAAGGCGACTTTTTTGATCAGCTCCATCAGCGCCAGATAGGAGCGGCTGTTGCCGATCAGCGTCTGCGACGAGCTTTGGTTCGCCTCGCGCTTCATCAGTTGCAGCTCCTCGCTGTAGCGCTTGAGCAGGGCCACGGTTTCTTCGAGCTGCGAGCTGGCCCGCGCCGCTTCTGTGATGTCGCGGGAATGGGCGACGATCAGCTCCGGATTGCCAGCTTCATCGGGGATGATATGCCCCGTCACGAGAAATTTTCCTCTGCTGTTCACCAGCTGGATTGTCGTCGTCGGCTTGCCGGATTCGAGGACGAGACGTGTCACAGACGGGCTGAAAATGCCCATCTCCTCCAGATCCGCCACGTTTTGTCCGATCAATTCTGCTTTGGGCATGCCGCACAAGTTTTCGCTCGCTTTATTCAACCAGAGAGTCGTGCCTTGCGCATCCGAGATGAAAATGCCGTCCGCCAGCGAGTTCAATATGTCGATGAAGCGATCGACAGACGACAGGGCCAAAATCTCCGCATCTTTTTCCATTGGCGATTCGCTCCCCCCATTTTTGAACTGATTGTACAGGATGAAACCGCCCGTTGTATAGTGAGTCGGATTTGAAAAAATGTGAGTCGATATCAATTCGGCGTAAACAAGCCTGTTTTTCTTGATTTCGATTCAAAAGTGAGTCTGATTCGATTCGTCAGAAAAAACATAGTTTCGGCAATTTTCGCTACGATTCAGCATTTGCGGTATTGGCACGAGACTTGCTACAACGAAGAAGACGAAAGCGACTTTGCCCAATAATCAAGAGAGATAAGGAATGGCCATGCTATGCTATCAAAACTGGTGACGCGCGACCAAGCAATGGAATGTGTACAAGACGGAGCACGGCTGATGTACGGCGGCTTTGGGACGATCGGTTCTCCGGCCTTGCTGATTGATGCGCTTCTGCAAAAGGGAGTGCGCGACCTGACCTTGATCGGGATTGACGCCGGATACCCCGATGTGGGGATTGGCAAGCTGATCAGCCACGGACGGGTCAAAAAGCTGCTGACGACCCATATCGGCTCCAATCCCGAAGCAGGTCAGCAGATGATGGACGGACGTCTTGCGGTAACATTTTGCCCCCAAGGCATTTTTGCCGAAAAAATTCGCGCCGGGGGCGTGGGCATACCCGGGATTCTCGTCGATGCGCGCATGTGGGGAGAAGCGACAGACGGCCGGGAAGCGGTGCTGTTCGAGGGAAAACCCTGTTGGATGGAGCCGGCGCTGACGGCGGATGTGGGCATCGTCTACGCGAAACAGGCGGACACGTACGGCAACCTCATCTACGACAAGTCGGCGAGAAATTTGAACCCGCTGGTGGCGATGGCGGCGGAAATCACGATCGCTGAAGTGGAAGAAATCGTTCCGGCAGGCGAGCTGGACCCGGAAAAAATCGTGACGCCAGGCATTTTTGTCGATTACATGGTGAATCGCAGCGGGGGGAACAGCTGATGCGACTGACAATGGATCAACGCAACATGATTGCGCGCCGGGCCGCAAAGGAAATCGTGCCGGGAATGGCCGTGAATCTGGGGATCGGGATTCCCGAGCTGGTCGCTGATTTTATCCCGAACGAATGGCACGTCATGTTCCATTCTGTGAACGGCATTCTCGGAGTCGGGCCTACGCCGATCCAGGGCGAGGAAGATCAGCATATTTCCAACGCGGGGGGAGCGCCAGTCACAATCGTTCCGGGGGCTTCCTACTTTGACAGCACCGTCGCCTACGGCATGATCCGGCGCCGAAAGCTGGATGTGGCTTTTATCGGGGCGCTGCAAGTAAATCGCCGCGGAGATTTGGCGAACTGGATCGTTCCCGGGACGAGGGTTCACGGGATCGGCGGTGGTGCCGAGCTGGCGTTTTACGCCAAAAAAGTGATTGTGCTGATGAGCCATGTGACGCTTTCCGGGGAGCCGAAAATTCGCAGGGAATGCACGTTTCCGCTGACAGCCAAGGGCTGTGTCGACCTGATTGTCACGGAGCGGGCGGTCATTGAGGTAACGCCAGAAGGGTTGATGCTGACGGAGGTGATGTATCCGTATTCATTGCAGGATGTCATTTACCATACCGGAGCGCCGCTTTTGATTTCCGAACATTTGCAAATGGTGGAGTAATGAAACAGTTTGACAGACATCATAAGGGGGCTAATTACTATGAAAAAATCACTCAAAGCCGTTGCAGGAGTATTGTTTTCCTTGTCACTTCTCGTAGCAGGATGTGGACAAGAAGCGTCGACTGGCAATACCGGAGGACAAGGCAGCGCAACTGCGGGTTCCTCGATGACAAAAGAAGCGGGCGTGTTCACTTTCGCGGCTTCCGGTGAATACCAGCCGTTCAGCTATTTCAAAGACGGGCAGTTGACCGGATTCGATATCGAGATCGGCAACGAAATCGCCAAGCGGCTGAACCTTACACCGAAAGCGGTTACATCGCCTTTTTCCGGCATCATTGCCGGGGTAAAAGAAGGGCGTTACGACGCAGCGATTGCCAGTCATGCCATTACAGAAGAACGCAAACAGCAAATTGATTTTGCTGATCCATATTATTTGTCCGGTGGTCAACTGTTCACTCGTCCGGACGGCACAACTTCCACACTGGAAGAGCTGAAAGGCAAGGAAGTTGCGGTTGCCCTGGGCACTACGCACGAAAAAATGGCGCGCGAGTACACCGACAACATCAAGACGTACGACAGCGACGTGACTGCGCTGCGTGCCCTGGAGCAAGGAAAGCACGATGTGGTCATTACTGATAGCGTGGTCGGGGAAATCGCGATTGGCCAAGGCTTGAAGATCAAGAAAAGCGGAGCGCCGCTGTCAGAGGTTCAGCATGGAATTGCCGTGCGCAAAGGAAACACAGAACTCTTGAACAAAATCAACGAGGTGCTGAAGCAAATGCATGAAGACGGCACTTACAAACAGTTGAGCGAAAAGTATTTCCAACGCGATATCAGCAAAAACGAGTAGTTTGACGCATCGGTTCGACTGCCTGTCATCTGCGGGCGCAAAGCTGCGGGTGACAGGAACATTTTATCAGCGAGGGGTGGCATCGAGTGCCCAGTATTTCACATTTGACCGAAGAGTTTTTTCGCACACTGCCGTTTTTTTGGAAGCCGCTGCTGCTGACGTTTGAGCTGACGGTTGCTTCCGTCATCGTAGGTTCGATTATCGGGCTGTTCGTCGCCCTGTTGAAAGTGTCCAAGTTCAAGCTTGGGCAAATCATCGCCAACGTGTATATCATGGTCATTCGCGGCACGCCGCTGATCGTGCAAATTTTTGTCCTCTATTTCGGTTTTTACAAGATGATCGATCTCGGTCAATTTTGGTCAGCGGCTTTGGCTCTGGCGATTCACAGCGGGGCGTACATCGCAGAAATTTTCCGCGGCTCCATCCAGTCGATTGACAAGGGCCAGATGGAAGCAGGCTTGTCGCTCGGGATGTCCTCGTCTCAAACGATGCGCAGAATCATTTTGCCACAAGCGATGAAGCGTTCGATTCCGCCGCTCGGCAACCAGTTTATTTTGTCGCTGAAGGAATCGTCGCTGGCGGCATTTATCGCGATGGATGAGCTGTTTTCGCTGGCTCGCCGTCTGTCAGCAGAAACCTTTGACGAGATGACGTACTTTTTGATCGTCGCCTTGTACTATTTGGTGATTGTCATGATTTTCACGTATGTCGTCCATCGGATGGAAAAGCGGTTGGCCAAAGGTGACGTGTAGAGCAAAGGGGCGAAAACAATGGAAGACAAGCAAGTCATGATTCGCGTGCAAAACTTGAAGAAGAGCTTTGGACAGGTAGAAGTGTTGAAAGACGTCACATTAGAGGTGGCAAAAGGCGAGGTCGTCGTCTTGATCGGGGCGAGCGGCTCCGGCAAGAGTACGTTGATTCGCTGCATCAACTTTTTGGAAATCAAGAATGGCGGAGATATCTTGATTGAAGGAAAGAGCATCGATCCGAAAAAGGACGATTTGACCAAAGTGCGGCAAAAGGTCGGCATGGTCTTCCAGCACTTCAATCTGTTCCCGCACAAAACCGTGTTGGAAAACGTCATGGAAGCGCCGCTGATCGCGAAAAAAGCGGACAAGGAGCAAACGAAGCAGGAAGCGTTGCAGCTTTTGCAGAAGGTAGGATTGTCAGAAAAAGCAGACGTCTATCCATCCTCGCTGTCAGGCGGTCAGAAGCAGCGGGTGGCGATCGCCCGTTCGCTGGCGATGAAGCCGGAGATCATGCTGTTTGACGAGCCGACATCCGCGCTCGATCCGGAGCTGGTCGGCGAAGTGCTGGAAACGATGAAGCAGCTCGCCCAGGACGGGATGACGATGATTATTGTGACGCATGAAATGGGATTCGCCAAAGAAGTAGCGGACTGGGTCGCTTTTATGAACCAGGGGAAAATCGTGGAGATGGCGCGCCCGGAAGAAATTTTCAACAATCCGAAAGAAGAGCGGACACGCGAGTTTTTGAACCGGGTTTTGTAAGGTAACGAGGCAACAGCGAAAGGGAGCGTAGCGATGAGAGAAGTAGTCATTGTCGCCGGGGCGCGCAGCGCAGTTGGCGCTTTCGGCAAAAGCTTGCGCGACGTGCCGGCAACGGAGCTGGGACGGCAAGTATTGGAAGGCTTGATGGAAAAGTCCGGCTTTTCCAAGCAGGAAGTCAATGAAGTGATTTTTGGCAACGGTTACGTGCACGGCGGCGGTCTGAACGCGGCCAGGATCAGCTCGCAGCTCGCCGGATTTCCGCGCCAGGTGTACGGGCATGTCGTGATCAAGGCGTGCGGATCGGGCTTGAAGGCGATCACAAGCGGCGCACTCGCGATCATGGCCGGGCAGGAAGATGTCGTCGTTGCCGGCGGCGTGGAAAACATGAGCAATGTCCCGTACTTGGTGAAAAACCGTTGGGGCAGCAAATTCGGCAATTTGACGATGGAAGACGCTCTCTTGGCGGACGGCTTGATCTGTTCTCTGGAAGGCGAGCACATGGGGATCACAGCGGAGCGGCTCGCGCTCCAGTACGGGATTTCCCGCGAAGAGCAGGATCAGTTCGCTTTTGACAGCCATAAAAAAGCCGCAGCCGCCATCGCCGCAGGCAAATTTGCCAGCGAGATCGTGCCGATTGCAATCAAGGAGCGCAAAGGGACGCGCGTCTTTGACCAGGATGAGTCGGTGCGTGCGGATATTAATCTGGACGATTTGGCGAAGCTGAAAAGCGTCTTCCAAAAAGACGGCACGGTTACGGCGGGCAACGCATGTCCGATGAACGACGGAGCAGCAGCCGTCTTGATGATGTCGCGGGAAAAAGCGGAGGAAGCGGGTCTTAAGCCGCTGGTCAAAATCAAGGCGTTTGCCAGCGCAGGAGTGGAGCCGGGCGTAATGGGAATCGGGCCTGTCCCGGCGACGCAAAAAGCGTTGGAAAAAGCAGGTCTGACGCTGGATGACATCGGGCTGATCGAGCTGAACGAGGCGTTCGCCGCACAAGCGCTGTCCGTCATCAAAGGGCTGGAGCTGGACCCGGCGAAGGTCAATGTCAACGGAGGCGCGATCGCACTCGGTCACCCGGTCGGAGCGACAGGCGCCAAGCTGACCGTGACGCTGATGAACGAAATGGTGCGCAGCCGCGTCAAGTACGGCATGGTCACGCTCTGCATGGCAGGCGGAATGGGTCTGTCCGTCATCTATGAAAACATGACGCTGTCTTCGTAAGGCCAAGCATGTAAGCGAAACAAGCACAGCACATAAAAAAGCCCCGTCAGAGAGCCGCTTCGATTTAGCGGCATTCTGGCGGGGCTTTTGTGGTGGTCGGGATCAGCGCTTTGCAGTCTACTCATGTGTGCACATGCGACTGACGTAGAGTCAGGTAGATCAAGCATTCAACGGCTCGCTCGGACGCTGTCACTCTGCGAGCATGACAGAAGGCGTCGCTGTCCGCACGAACACCAGCGCATCAAACGCTTTTGCCGGAACCATTTGCAGCGTGTACATTTTCTCGATGCTGCCATACCAGCTGGCAAACATGTCGCCGATGGCGCTGATTGGCTGGGCGCGATTCACGTAGGCGGAAAAGGCTGTGTCCTGGCGGGTCTTGGCAAAATCCAAAAAGCCATCCGCCATTCCGGTCTTCGCGAAGAGAACGGCTAGTCGCTGCTCCCCGCTGTTTTTGACATGGAACAGCTTGCGTTCATTGGTTGACGCGTCTTTGGCCAGAAACGAGCTTTCGTAAAATTCGCTGCCGATCGCGTAATACTGGTCGCCCCACGTTTTCGCCAGATGGGCGCCCATGGAGGCGATGATGCCTGCCGTTGTCGACGTTTTTTCGATGTGTCCGTTATGTCCGGCGATAAACAGTTGCTGGCGTCCGTAAAATTTCTTTTCAAACGCGAGAATCCAGTTGACCCGGTCGGCCATGAAGCGGTCGCGCGTGCTGCCGTAAGGGACGTTCGTTCCGTGCAAAGTGGCATTTTGCATGATCGATTCGGCATAGGCGACAGCCAGCTCGTAGTCTTTTTCCGAGCTTTTGGCGATGTAGGCGGTTTTGTTTTGCTTGATTCGTTCGAGCATGTGGCGAGTCGAAGCAAGGCTCTCCTTTGCGAGCTTTTCGTCGGACACGGTTTGATCGGTCAGCTTGGCGAGTGCCTTTGCCGATTCAGAAGCAAGCGCAGGGTCGACTTTTTGCAAGTAGGCGAAAAGCCTTGTCTTGTTGTGATCGTAGCGCTGCATGTCAAATCCGTAAAAATGGATTTTTTGGTCGGCAGGCTGCTTTTCGTTGTAAGTGCGCATCCAGGACAGCAGATCGGCCATTTCTTGCGTGTTGTAGATGGCGAAGCCGATCGCCTTTGCCGCATCGTTTGCGGTTACATGTCCGCCCAAAAGGAAGTCGTTGACCTTCTGGGCGCCGCCAAAATCACCTTCGATGGCAAACACGCGATAGCCTTGCTTCTCGACTACATGCCGGAATACGTCCAGCTTGAGCGTAGTGAACTGCTTGTTTCCGTGCGTAGCTTCGCCAAAGCCGATAATCGTCTTCGCGGGCAGCTCCATTTTCGCTACAGGAACGGCATATTTTTGCAAAGAGCTTTGCAGGGAGCTTGCAGCAGGGGCAGGGGTGTCAAAGCCAGTCAGGACGCTGAGCATGAGCAGCAAGCTTGCGGCGATCAAAACAATTTTTTTCATAACAATCTCACTTTCTGTAGGGCGTTTTTCAAAAAGAATCTGCTTCACAACGGTTGTCTGTCTTCATTCGTGTTGAGCGAGCAGATGTTGTTGCAGCGTAACGGCGATCTCGGTGGGGTTCTCCACCTGCACGACAATTTTCCGGTATTTCGCATGTCCTTCCAAATCAAGCAAAAGCAGATGATTCGTCCGCTCGAAGGAAAGGAAGTACCAATCGTTTCCGTAGAGGAATCTGCCCGCATATGTGCTGGAAAAAGGAATCTCCGTTCCCGGCATGCGCAGCGTTCCCGGCTCGGGAGTAAAGGAATCGACTTGAACATGCTTGATGAATCGATACGGCATGGTAATGCGGTTCTCGAATGCGATCACCGCGCGCCAGCCGCTGAGCGCCAATGTGCACTCCGACGGGCCAAACTGTATCGTTCTGCTCACATCCACTCACCACCGATGACGTTTTTCTTTTTATTATCGCAAAGCATGACAAAAAATGGAACGATTTAGGTGGTGAGATATCGACAAGCGAGCCGTGGCTGCTGTTTTCCAAAAAGGAAAGCCGGCGTTTCCTGAGAGCAGGAGGCAGCCGGCTTTCGTGATCTTGCGACAGTTACATTTCCTCTGGAGCAGCCAGTCCGAGCAGGCGCAATCCTTCTTTCAGGACAGCGACTACCGCAGCTACGAGCTGGAGGCGGGACGCTTTGACGTCTTCTTCCTCGGCCAAAATGCGCACGTTGGCGTAGAACTTGTTGAACGATTGGGCAAGGTCGATGACGTACTTGCCGATTTGCGACGGATCGAAATTGTCGCTGGCCCGTTCAATCACTTCCGGGAAACTGTTCAGCAAAGTGATGACTGCCCACGCTTCCTTGCTGTCCAATGCATCTGGTACGAGGCTGGCAGCCGTTTGCGGCTTGTACTCTCCTTTGCGCAGAAGCGAGCAAGCGCGCGCATGCGTGTATTGCACGTACGGCCCTGTCTCGCCTTCGAAGGTGAGCATTTCTTCCCAGGAGAAGTTGATGTCGTTCAGACGGTAGTTTTTCAGGTCGTGGAAAATGACGGCCCCAACCCCGACTTGGCGGGAAACTTCGTCCTTGTTCGCGAGGGAAGGATTTTTCTCCTCAATCACTTTTTGCACATCGGCAATCGCCTGCGCCAAAACTTCTTCGAGCAGGACGACCTTTCCTTTACGCGTGGACATTTTCTTGCCGTCTTTGAGCATCATGCCGAACGGGATGTGATGCATGTCGGCGGACCAGGCGTAGCCCATTTTCTCCAATACTTTGTAGAGCTGCTGGAAGTGGAGGCGCTGCTCGTTTCCTACGACGTAGAGCGCTTTTGCGAAGTCGTACGTCTCATGACGGTACAGGGCGGCTGCCAGATCGCGCGTGGCGTACAAAGTAGCGCCGTCCGACTTTTTGATCAGGCATGGCGGCATGTTGTACTCATCGAGACTGACAACCATGGCGCCGTCCGATTCGGTCAGCAAGCCTTTTTCTTCGAGCAGGGTGACGACGCGATCCATTTTGTCGTTGTAGAAAGCTTCCCCGTGCGTGGAGTCGAAGGAGACGTTCATCAGCTCGTAAATTTTCATGAACTCCTTGAGCGATTCGTCGCGGAACCATTTCCACAGATGCTGCGCCTCGGCGTCGCCATCCTCCAGCTTTTTGAACCATTCGCGGCCCTGGTCTTCCAAGGTAGAGTCGTTTTCAACTTCTTCGTGGAAACGCACGTACAGGCTGAGCAGCTCCTTGATCGGCTCCGCTTTGACTTTCTCCTCGTCACCCCACAGGCGATAGGCGACGATCAGCTTGCCGAACTGTGTGCCCCAGTCACCCAAGTGGTTGATGCGCACAGGCTGGTAGCCGCGTTTTTCCATGATGTTCGCAATCGCGTTTCCGATGACGGTCGAACGCAAGTGCCCCATGGAAAACGGCTTGGCGATGTTAGGGGAGGAGAGGTCGATCGGCACTTTGCGGCCTTGGCCTGCTTCGCTGCTGCCGTAAGCGCTGCCTTGTGCCAGGATGGTGCCAATGACTTGCTCCGCCACGTTTTGCTGATCGAGAAACAAGTTGACGTATGGGCCGACCGCTTGTGCCGAGCGCAGCGGCGCACCTTCTATTTTTTCCGCAAGCTCTGTCGCGATCATCGGCGGAGCTTTGCGCAGTGCTTTTGCCAATTGGAAACATGGGAAAGCGATATCTCCCATAGCCGGGTTTGGCGGTGTTTCCAGCATGTTGTACACCGTTTCTTGCGAGAAATCGTTCACACCGAGTCCGGTGAGGGCCGCGGCGATTTTTTCCGCCACTTGATGTTTGTAACTCATGGTAATTCTCCTTTCAGATGGGAAAAGCTTTGGAACGGAACGCTTGAAAAATAAAAAAACCTCTACGTCTCCTGTAAAAAGAGACGAGAGGTTGTGCTCCCGCGGTGCCACTCTTGTTGTTTTTGCCTGCATGATTTGGTTGAGGCAAAAACCGCTTTGCGCTGCTGTAACGGGCAGACCCGGCAAAACCCTACACAATCCAGACGCTTACATCTATAGCGTCAGATGTTCAGGCCGCATCTCCGAGGGGCGCTTCCGCACTTGGTCAGGCATCGGGCTTTCACCATCCCCGATTCGCTACAGCCGTAAGTCCAAGGGTACTGTCCTCATCAACGATTCGCTTGTTTACCTAGCATTATAGCCGTTTTTGGTGCTTTTGTGCAACTTACTCTTCCGGTTTTTTCAAAATCTTGTCGAGTGCCGCGAAATACTCCTGCGTCAGCTTTTCTCTTTCTTCCGCCGTCAAGTTTTCGGCATGCATCCATTGCGCCTTGTACTGCTCCAGTTTTTCCACCATGGCCAGCTCGGCAGCCGCTTCTTCTTCCAGATCGTAATTCTCGGATGGATCAAAAGGGATCAGCCGATTGTCGTTGCCGCTGCGCAGGTAGGAAGAGCGCCAGTTTTCCGGGAAGTGGTAATCCTGATCGCCAAACATCAGACCGAGAACGTCGTCGGAGTCGAGTGGCAAAAAGTGATCGTAATTGTCCCTTCTGCCGCCTTCGGACAGGTTGATATGCGACAAAAAGTAGCGCAAATAGTGTTCACCTGTTTCGGTATGCTTTACGATGGAATATGTTTCAAACTCGGATGTTTCCAGTTCCTTTACCGTCTCTATACAGGACAAAAACTCGTCTTTTTCACAAGCGAGCAAAGTGTTCATCGTCAATCGTTCCTTTCTGGGGGTTAGGTAAGCCTCATGATAGCAAAAGCGTTCCGCTCTGACAACGAACGCAGTGCGCGCAGGTGTCGTCTTTTCCGCTGAAAACAGAGGCCAGGAAAAATAAATCGCGATTTCTGTCACAAAAAGCAGGCTGCTGGATCAAATGGATATCGTTTGCAAGAGGAGGTGAAGCAAAGTGAATGTCAATCTGAATGCCAGTGCAAAGGCTAACGCGGCACGCGTGAACGAGGCAGAGCGGTCTTTGCAGCCGACCAAGGATGCGCTGCTGTCGACTTTGATGAATGACTACGGTGACAAAATCGTCCAGCTCGCCTACATGATCGTCAAAGATCGCGGAATCGCGGAAGACATCACACAGGAAGTGTTCCTGAAAGCCTATCGGTCGCTGGATCAGTTTCGCCATGAGAGCAGTTTGAAAACATGGCTGTACCGGATTGCGATCAATGAATCGCGCAAATATTTGCGATCGTGGTCGTTCCGGCAAATTTTTTCTACGTTTGTCTCCCCGAAAGAAACCGTGCCGGAACAAGTGGCGGAAGGGAACGTGGAATCGTCCGTTTTCAAGCAACTGGATCAGGTACATATCGCCGAGAAAGTCATGATGCTGTCGCCTTTGTATCGAAAGGTCATGGTACTTCATTACTATGAAGATTTGTCAATTAAGGAAGTAGCACAAGTGCTGGATATTTCCGAGGATGCGGTACGGACGCAGCTGCATCGGGCGCGCAAACATTTTCGGGCATTGTGTGAAAAGGAGGGATTGGAATGGAACTAGATCAGGGGCTGCGTGAAGCTGTACGCGAAGCAGGGAAAGCGGCAGCTTCGGGAGTGAAGTTTACCCGGGAAATGGAAGAGAGGATTCGGATGGAAGTCGGGAAGAAAAAGCAGAAAAATCGCAATCGCGTGGTCATGGCGGGATCGCTTGCGGCTTGTCTGGCATTGACCGTGCTAGGGGTGCGAGAGGGCTTTCTGCCGTCCATGTCGCCGCAAAAAAATGGAACGAGCGCAGCGGCGGCGCATCAAACGGACAAAACCGCGGAGCAGGCCGTTTCACCGGAACAAGCGCTGGCTCCGCTGCAAAAGGCAGTCCCTGAGCTTGGCGGTGTCACACTGCGCAAAGGCGAGACGCTGGATGGGGTTGCGCTTGTGACCTTGCTGCAAAAGGACAGGGCAATCGGACAAGTCGCGTATGACACCCGGACGGGGCGGATCGAAAGCTACTTGCTGGACGCGAGCAATGACGGCGAGAAAACAACGATTGCGCCCGCGCAAGCAGAGAAAGTCGCGCAAGCATTTTTGCAGACCGCGCTCGGTGAAGAAGCGAAGGTTTACGCGCATCAGGCGACAGAAGTTTATGCGGATGAGGATTGGCGCAACGGAACGTGGATGAACGTCAGCTATCAGCGGTTGGAAAACGGCAAGCCTGTCCCGTACGATGTCCTGACTGTCCAGGTGGACAAAAAGGAGCGCGTCGCCTTTTTCGGCAGGTTGAACGAGCAGGAACAGAAGCTGTTTGCCAAATTCGCCGCCTCCGTGCCTGAACTGAATCCGTTCCCGGTTGTCTACAACAAACAGCTGACTCGAGATGGTTGGGCGCTGGTTTTGGGCAAAGTGAACGACGAAGGCCAGACAGCGATGGTGAGCGAAATCGGCAACGGGCAAGACATCGATCTGTACCGGATTCAGCGGGACCGCAACGAAGTAGCGCAAAAGCCAAATGAAGCAGAGGCGTTAAAGCAAGCGAAGCAGCTTCTCGGCCGATTGCTTGGAGCTGACAGCGCGAACTATCGCCATGTGGAATCGAATAGCGCGGAAAAATTCATGCGCTATCATAACGGGTTACCTGTCATGGAAGATGTGCTGGATATTGAGCTGGGCAGCTCCGGACGTCTTCTGATGTTCAGCAAACCGACGAGAGCGTATTCCCCGTCTTCGTTCCCGGATGCTGCGGAAGCTGTGGCGAAAAGCGCCGCCGAAAACGAGCTGGCCGCAAATATGAAGCTTGTATACGTGCAGCACATGTCCGAAGGGAAGGCGCTGAAACAGCCGACACTGGAATACAGGGCAGCGGTTTCCTTTTTCCAACAAGGAAGGCCGGTTTTCCTTGATTGGTACATTGATGCGCATAGCGGCAAGATCAACTACGGTACGGGAAACAACGGCTTTGCCTACGATCAGTTGCAGCGGGAGCAGCCGCAGGCAGATGCCTTCGAGACACACGAACAGCCTGTCATCGTGCGTACGAAGGAAGAGGCGAAGGCGCTTTTGCAAACGGAATTTGGCGTCAACGTCGAAGGCATGTCCTATCGGGAATCCGTAGATGATCATCAAAAGAACAAATCATTCAACTGGACAGATAGCAAAGACCGCTGGCATGAAGTGACGATCGACGCGAAGACGAGCCAGGTAGTTGGGTTGCGCGTTCCCCGCACAAATACGCAAGTGACCGTGAAGCGCGAACAGGCCGAGCAGGCAGCCGTGTTCTTTTTGGCCAAATACGCCGATCCGGGCGTAAAAGAAGTGCAGCTTGCACAAGTGATGGAACCTGGCGCAGCCAATCCGGTTTCGTCAGGCAACTGGGTATTCCGCTATGTCATGAGCAAGGATGGGATTCCGGTGTTGGACAAGGGGCCAGATGCCGCTTACGAGGTGTCGGTAGACCCTTCGACCGGGAAGGTAAACAGCTTCCGGAATTGGCGAGAGACTCACAAGTTGACAGAGCTTCCTTCGTCAGCCGAGGTCGTTTCCAAACAAAAGGCTGCCGAGTCGTTTTTGCGCGTCATGCCACTCAGGCTTGTTTACCTGTTAAAAGATCAGGAAAACGATTGGCTGGATCGGCCGAGACTCGCGTACATTCCGTGGAGCGAGGAAGAGCTGGCAAGCAGTTTCATTACCATCGATGCCAAAAGCGGCGAGGCTGTAATCGAGCCGTAAGGACAAGAAAAAGAGGCTATCCCGCAAGCCAGCTGGAAGGCGGGGGGATAGCCTCTTCTTGTCATTTACCTAGCAGTCGTCACACGAACACCCAACAATGACCAGCAGGATAAACAGTACGAGCACCAGTGCGAAGCAGTCTCCAAAGATGCCATTTCCGCAGTAAGATGTACTCACGTTTGTTCCCCCTCCTTTCCGTTATGCTACAGTCTATACACGATCGCACAGATTGGCGTGGGCGGATGCCCGGTAAGCACAAAAATGGGCGCAGTCGGGGAGAAAAGCAGTAAATAATAGACAAATTCTCAATTGACGTAGACAGGACGCGGTGTTAAGATACTGTCAAACATGAAACCTGAAAGTCAAAAATGAATACCATGGTACAACTCTTATCAAGAGAGGCAGAGGGACTGGCCTGATGAAGCCTCGGCAACCGGTTAAAATCCGGTGCCAATTCCAGCAAAGCTACGGCTTTGAAAGATGAGAGGATGGTTCAGGCGCAATTGTATCCGCGGACAAATCCTCTTCTTTCAAAGAAGAGGATTTTTTTGTGCAAAAAAACTGCCGAGAATAAACGCCGCAAGGGAGAAAAGGAGTACGTCAATGAAACCCACTTTTCGCGAACAGCTTTCCCGGAAAATTCTGATTCTGGACGGTGCGATGGGCACGATGCTGCAACAGGCGAACTTGACCGCCGATGATTTTGGCGGCGAAGCCTACGATGGTTGCAACGAGCTTTTGAACTTGACGCGACCAGACGTCATTCGATCCATCCACGAAAAATATTTGGAGGCGGGAGCGGACATCGTCGAGACGAATACATTCGGAGCCACCTCCGTCGTGTTGGCCGAGTACGATGTCGCCGACAAGGATCTGGAGTTAAACATCGCTGCGGCCCGTCTGGCGAAGGAAGCCGTAGATGCCTATAGCACAACCGAGTGGCCGCGATACGTGGCAGGGGCAATGGGACCGACGACGAAAACGCTCGCTTTGACAGGTGGCGTCACCTTCGAGGAGCTGGTGGAGTCCTACTATCGTCAGGCAAAAGGACTGATCATTGGCGGAGCCGACGTGCTGCTGCTGGAAACATCGCAGGATACGCTGAACGTCAAGGCGGGGGGAATCGGCATCCGCAAAGCGTTCGCAGAGCTGGATGTGGAGTTGCCCGTCATGCTGTCCGGGACGATTGAACCGATGGGCACCACTCTTGCCGGTCAAAACATCGAGGCGTTTTATATCTCGCTTGAGCATTTGAAGCCCGTGTCCGTTGGGCTGAACTGTGCGACTGGCCCCGAGTTCATGCGCGACCATCTGCGCACGCTGTCCGGACTGGCTCAATGCGGAGTGAGCTGTTACCCCAATGCGGGCTTGCCGGATGAAAACGGACATTACCATGAGACGCCGCAAGGGCTTGCGACGAAAATGCGCGCTTTTGCAGAACAAGGCTGGCTGAACGTGGCGGGCGGCTGCTGCGGAACGACGCCCGACCATATCAGGGCGATGGCAGAAGCATTGAAAGACTGCAAGCCACGTCAGGCTGTCGATCAGGCTGTCAGCGCGGTATCCGGCATCGAAGTCGTGTACGTGGAAGATGACAGTCGCCCGCTGTTGGTAGGGGAGCGCACAAACGTCATCGGTTCGAAAAAATTCCGCGACTTGATCGCCGCAGGCCAATACGAGGAAGCGTCAGATATCGCCCGGGCACAAGTAAAACGCGGCGCTCACGTCATCGATATTTGTTTGGCTGACCCGGATCGGGATGAATACGCCGATATGGAAAAATTCCTGCAATTCGTCGTGAAAAAGGTCAAGGCTCCGCTGATGATCGACTCGACGGATGCAAAAGTAATGGAGCTGGGCCTGCGCTATTCCCAGGGAAAAGCGATTCTCAACTCGATCAACCTGGAAGATGGTCTGGAGCGCTTTGAAGAAGTAGCGCCGCTGATCAAAAAGTTCGGAGCGGCTGTAGTCGTCGGAACGATCGAGGAAGCGGGCATGGCTGTCACGCGCGAGAAGAAGCTGGAAGTGGCGAAGCGCTCGTACGATATTTTGGTCAACCAGTACGGAATTGCCCCGCAAGACATCATTTTCGACCCGCTGGTGTTCCCGGTCGGTACAGGGGATGAGCAGTACATCGGTTCCGCCAAGGAGACGGTTGAGGGGATTCGCCTCATTAAAGAAGCGATGCCGCTGTGCAAAACGATTCTCGGGGTCAGCAACGTGTCTTTCGGGCTGCCAGCAGCGGGCCGCGAAGTGCTCAACGCCGTGTTTTTGTACCACACGACGGTTGCCGGACTCGATTTTGCCATCGTCAATACAGAAAAGCTGGAGCGCTACGCGTCGATTCCCGAGGATGAGCGCAAGCTGGCGGAAGCGCTGCTGTTCGAGACAAACGACGAAACACTGGCTGCATTCACCGAATTTTACCGCCAGAAGAAAAAAGAAGTGCGGGTGGAAGCTTCCACGCTGACTTTGGAAGAGCGCCTCGCCCGATATGTCATCGAAGGCTCCAAGGATGGCTTGACTGACGATTTGAAGCTGGCTCTGGAAAAGTATGCGCCGCTTGAAATTATTAACGGCCCGTTGATGTCAGGAATGGAAGAGGTCGGCCGCCTGTTTAACGGAAACCAGCTGATCGTAGCGGAAGTGCTGCAAAGCGCGGAAGTCATGAAAGCGTCTGTCTCGTTTTTGGAGCCGTTTATGGAAAAGAGCGATGCGGCGGCCAAAGGCAAGATTTTGCTGGCGACAGTCAAAGGCGACGTGCACGACATCGGCAAAAATCTGGTGGAAATCATTTTGGCAAACAACGGCTACAACGTCGTGAATCTGGGGATCAAGGTGCCGCCTGAGCAACTGATTGCCGCTTGCCGGGAAGAGAAGCCGGATGCGATCGGGTTGTCCGGTCTTTTGGTCAAATCGGCCCAGCAAATGGTCATTACCGCGCAAGACTTGAAAGCAGCGGGAATCGATGTGCCGATGATGGTCGGAGGTGCGGCTTTGACGCGCAAATTCACTTCCAACCGGATCGCGCCGGAATACCACGGAATCGTGTTGTACGCCAAGGATGCGATGGACGGACTCGACCTCGTCAACCGTTTGCAAAACCCGAACGAGCGGGAGCGTCTGGTCGCTGAGCAGCAAGAACTCGCTGAAGCGGCGGCAACGGCGCAACCCGTGGTGGTACAGGAGAAAAAAGCTCCGCTGCCGGCCCGTTCGGCGATTAGCAGAACCGTTCCGATTCAGTTGCCGCCAGACTGCGAGCGACACGTGCTGCGCCAGTACCCGATCAGCCATTTGCAACCGTACTTGAATTTGCGCATGCTGCTCGGCAAGCATCTCGGTGTGCGTGGAAACGTGGAAAAATTGCTGGAAGCGGGCGACGAAAAGGCGTTGGAACTGTACGGGATAGTCGAGGAGCTGTTGAATGAAGCGAAGCAGCAGGGAACGATCAAGGCGCACGGTGCCTATCAGTTTTTCCCGGCGCAAGCGGACGGCAACGATATTATCGTCTACGATCCAAACGACCACAGCAAAGTGCTGGAACGCTTCTCGTTCCCGCGTCAGCCGGAAGAGCCGCATCTGTGCCTGTCCGATTTCTTGCGTCCGGTCGAGAGCAAGGAGATGGATTACGTCGGATTTTTGACGGTGACAGCAGGCGGAGGCATTCGCGAGCGCTCGACTGAACTGAAGGAACGCGGCGACTACTTGCGCTCGCACGTTTTGCAAGCATTGGCTCTGGAGCTGGCGGAAGCTTTTGCGGAGCGGATTCACCACGTAATGCGCGATGTATGGGGGATTCCTGATCCGGCGGAAATGACCATGCTGGAGCGCTTCGGTGCCCGCTATCGAGGCATTCGCGTGTCGTTCGGCTATCCGGCTTGCCCGAACTTGGAAGACCAGGCGCAGCTGTTCCGCCTGTTGCGGCCGGAAGACATCGGCATCCAGTTGACAGAAGGCTTCATGATGGAGCCGGAAGCTTCTGTATCCGCGATGGTATTTGCCCACCCGGAAGCGCGTTACTTTAACGCAGGTCCGTCGGTGTTTGAAGTATAGATCGTCTAATGAAAATGGGAGAGAAGGGATTGAGTTGACGACGAGCAAGCAAGACTTACGGGAGTATTTGCAGGAGCACCTGCTGGTCGGAGACGGAGCCATGGCGACCCAGCTGCATGCGCTGGGCGCCCCGGTTGGCGTCAGCTTTGAAGAGTTGTGTTTGTCCAATCCGCGCGTGGTGCACGAAGTTCATGCGTCGTACTATCAGGCAGGAGCGCGCCTTTTGGAGACGAATACATTTTCCGCGAACCGGGATGCGCTCAGCCGCTACGGTTTGGAGCACAAAGTGGCGCGGATCAACCGCCTTGCCGTGGCGATTGCCCGCGAAGCCGCCAAGGACGATGCGTACGTGGCAGGCAGCATCGGCTCGATTTTGGCTGGACGGGTGAAGAAAAAGGTACTGGATGAGTATCGGGACCAGTACGAGGAACAGGCGATCGCGCTGTTGCACGCAGGCGTAGACGCGCTGATTTTGGAGACGTTCCTCGATCTGGAGGAACTGCTGCTCGCCATCGAGGTCATTCGTCCGCTGACAGATGTGCCCGTCATTGCGCAACTGGCGACATTGGAAGTCGGACGCACGCGCGACGGCTACTCGCTGACGGATGCTTTTCCGCAACTGAAACAGGCAGGAGCAGACGTCATCGGTTTGAACTGCCGCTTGGGTCCGGCTGAAATTTTGCGCTCTTTTGAAAGCACAATCTTCCCGGATGATTCGCTTCTGTCAGCGTTCCCCAATGCGGGACGGCTGGGAATGACGGACGGGGAGTACGCCTTCAAGTCGTCTCCCGACTATTTTGCCGAAAGCGCCCTGCGCCTGCGCGACCAGGGAGTGCGCCTGATCGGCGGCTGCTGCGGAACGACCCCTGCACACGTGAAGGCGATAGCAGATGCGCTCGCAGGGCAAAAGCCGCAAGCACGCGTGAATCCAACGATTGCGTTGGCGGAGCGTCCGCACATAACGGTACAAAGCATTCACGAGCGCGAGAAGCCAAGCATCGTGGAACGGGTGAAAACAGCTACAACGATCATCGTCGAATTTGATCCGCCGCGCGATCTCGACGCCGAACAGTTTCTGGACGGCTGCTGCGAGCTGCACAAAGCAGGGGCAGACGCGATCACGCTGGCAGACAATTCGCTTGCGACGGTGCGGATGAGCAACATGGCGCTCGGAGCGCTGATGAAAACGAGACACGGGATCGATCCGCTTTTGCATATTGCCTGCCGTGACCGCAACTTGATCGGGCAGCAATCCCATCTGATGGGGCTGCACGCGCTTGGCATCGACCAAATTCTCGTCATCACGGGCGACCCGTCCCGCTTCGGCGATTTGCCGGGGGCAAGCTCGGTGTTTGATGTCACTTCGTTCGATTTGATCCGCATGGTGAAGCAGTTGAACGAAGGCGTCTCGTTCTCGGGACGACCGCTCAAGCAAAAAGCCCAGTTCATCGTGGGCGCAGCCTTCAACCCGAACGTGCGCAACATGGCAGCGGCTGTCGCCCGGCTGGAAAAGAAAGTCGAGGCAGGGGCTGATTACATCATGACCCAACCTGTGTATGACGTCGAATCGATTCGCCTTGTACACGAGGCGACCAAGCACATCGGCATCCCGGTTTTTATCGGCATCATGCCGCTGACCAGTTCAAGAAATGCCGAGTTCCTGCACAATGAAGTGCCTGGCATCAAGCTTTCGGCGGAAGCCTTGGAACGGATGAAAAAAGTGCAGGGACCAGCGGCCAGGCAGGAAGGCATCGCCATCGCCAAAGAACTGCTCGACACGGCTGTCCGCTATTTCAACGGGATTTACCTGATTACGCCTTTCAACTATTACGATATGGCTGCTGACCTGATTGCGTACGTGCGGCAGCAAAGCGCCCTGGTCAAAACGGCGCAACCGTAGAAGACCAGACCAGCCCAAACAGGAAAAAAGCCCAATAGGCCCTCGCGCAAGACAGGCAGCTGCCTTTCGTCTTTACGCGAGGGCTTTTAGTTCATCCAGCATATAGGCGGTCTTGATCGCCTCACGCGTGCAAAACTTCTGAATCTCGGCCACTTCCATCTCCTCATACTGCTTCATGCGCAAAAACCGTTCCATGATATGTGGGAAGGTCAGATCGACAAACAGCAAATGCAGCTGCTCGGCAGACAGCGGATTTTCCTGCAAGTAGGCCCGCAACAAAGACGTAAACAACGGCTCGTTCCAGCTTCCTGCCTTGCGCATGGCGAGCGAGAGGACGCGACTGATGTCTTTGGAAGGAAAATCGTAGCGGACGTCTTCCCAGTCGATAATCGCGATTTGCTGGTTGCGCGTGAGCAAATTGCCGTTGTTGAAATCTCCGTGGCAGAGGAAATGCTTGCGCAGGGCAAGCTTTTTCCAGCTGGAAAAGTAGGCGGATGATTTCAACTGTTCTCGCGCCGCAAGCCCTGCCTGGCGAAAATAAGGCAAGTATTCCACAATCGTCGTCGATTTCGGATTCTTTTTGCTCATGTGGCGCTGCTCCCATTTTTCCAGTGCAGCCAGGTCCGCCTTGTATTCCTCCGACCATTTTTTCGCCCCGTTGTACAGCTCGCCATGCTTGGAAGTAAAACCGAGCGATTGCAGATGGAAGCGCCCTAGTGCGGCTCCGACCTGTTCCAGCTTTTTCGGTGAGCTGTAGGCGATTTTCGGCCAGGAAAACCATTGGTGCAGCACAAACAAGTTGTCTTTGTACACAATCGAGCGCTGGTTGCTTTTCGTGCGCTGGATGCCGGGGATGAGAATGCCTTTTTTGCGCAAATGCGCTTCGGCGTTCAAAATGAAGTGCTGGCGTTCTTTCGGTAAGTACGAAATTTTGCCGATAAACTTGCCGATCGAGGTATCGAGAAAGACGACGAGCGACTTGGGCGTCTCGCGAAGTGTTTCCTGCTGCAATACTTTCAGCGCGTACTTTTGCTCGATTTTGCCGATGAGGTCGTCCATCCGTTTTGCGCCTCCCTTGCAAAAGAAACGTACGATTATCATACGCGGCGGCCCAAGCGGATGACACTCATGGCGCTTCAGTTGGGCGGCAAGGGAAGCGGATGCCAGTCTTTTTGGCGCAAAAAGTCGCTCAGCTCGGCGAATTTGGCGATGCGTTCCGCGCGTGTGAATGAGGCGTTGGCTCCACTCGTGGACGGGATGACGAACAAGTAGCTGCCTGCCCAATCATTGGTAGCGAATGCCTTCTCTGGTTGCAGACCCAGCGCGACAGCGGCTTTTTTCTGGCCTGTTGCATGGCGAAAAGCCGTAATTCCGTTAAAGCAGATGACGCGCGGGCGGTACGTTTGGATCATGTGCACGAACTGCTCTGCGCCTGTGTCAAAATCTTCGCGCGTGAGATCAGAAGAGGAGCGGGTAGGGCGCGTGACGAGATCGGTAATGCCGTAGTTGTAATCCAACAGCAGCGAGGTTTCTTCCGGCAGCAGTTGTCTTGCGGTAAGCCCGCCCTCGAACAAGCCGCGCCAAAACAAATTCGCCGGGTTCGCGTAGTGGAATCCGGCTGTGGCCGATACGCGCCCGGGATTGATGCCGCAAAACAACACTGTCAAATCGCGGCGGATGTAAGTAGGCAGCCATTTTTCCGTAAATTCCACCAAGATGATCCCTCCGATTGTTTTCCTTGATTTGATTGTAGCACAGAGGAGAGCGCTTACAGAAACAGGCAAAAAAAGCTGCCAAACGCTGGCAGCTTATCGGTAAAAGTGTGATTAGGTTCGATCTTACAGCTGAGCGTACGGCAGCATGTGCTCCGGCTCATTCGTGATGAATTGTTCCATTTCATTGCGGACGTATTTTTTTGTCTCGAAAGGAACGGCTTCGTGTTCTTCTTTGCCCCACAACCAGCGCGACAATTGTTGAATCATAAGGATTACCCCTCACTTGGTGGAAATGTTTTACACGCTTATCATACTCCTCTTTTGTGAGTTTGTGGCTGGGCAGGTGTGAATAAGGCGTGAAGAAATCGTGGATAGAAGGTGAACAAAAAGGAAGCGATTTCAAGCGATCCGTGAAAAAAGCGCTCCCGGATTGGGAACGCTGTGGGTACAACCATCTACACATTACAGCTTGTAGATGTCGGTATATTTTTTCTCCAAGTATTCCATCAGGTAGGTCGCGTTGGTGCCTTCGCCCGTGATCGCTTGCACGAGTTCACGCGGGCTTTTCATTTTTCCGTGCTGGTGAATTTTTTCTTTCAACCAAGCGCGGATCGGAGCGAAGTCGCCGTTTGCCAGCAAGTCTTCGAAGCCGCTGATTTCCTGCTTCATGACGTGGGCGAATTGGGCCGCGTACACGTTGCCGAGCGAGTAAGTCGGGAAGTAGCCGAAGCTGCCGCCGGACCAGTGCACGTCCTGGAGAACGCCGAGTGTGTCGGTAGGCGGTTCCACGCCCAAGTATTCCTGCATTTTTTCGTTCCAGATTTTCGGCAGATCGGCAACCTGGATCGTTTGGTTGATCAAGCCTTTTTCGATCTCATAGCGAATCATGACGTGCAGGTTATATGTCAGCTCGTCAGCCTCTGTACGGATGAAGGACGGAGTGACAGAGTTGATCGCCCGGTACAAGTCTTCCACGGATACGCCTTCGAATTGGGCCGGGAATGCTTTTTGCAAATCAGCGAAAAAGTGGTTCCAGAACGGCAGGCTGCGTCCGATCATGTTTTCCCAGAAGCGGGACTGGGACTCGTGAATGCCCATCGAAGTACCGTCGCAGAGCGGCGTGAACAAAAGCTCAGGATTGATGTTTTGTTCGTACATGGCATGCCCCGCTTCGTGGATGCAGCTGAACAGCGCCGAGTTGAAGTCGTTTTCGTCGTAGCGAGTCGTAATGCGCACGTCGCCCGGATTGAAGGTGGTGCAGAACGGATGGGCGCTCTTGTCCATGCGGCCCGCCTTGAAGTCGTAGCCGATTTTTTCCAAAATGAAGCGGCTGAACGCCTCCTGCTCGGCAATCGGGAAGTTTTTGTTCAAGAAAGCGGTGTCCGGCTTGTTCGGCGATTCCGCGATTGCTTTGACCAGCTTGACGGTTTTCTCGCGCAGGGTAGCGAAGATCGGATCGAGCTGATCGACTGTCATGCCCGGCTCGTACAGGTCGAGCAAGGTGTTGTACTTGTTTTTGCCGTCGTGTCCCCAATATTCGATAAACTCCAGCTGGAAGTTCACGATTTTTTCCAGGTACGGCTGGAACATCGAGAAGTCGTTGTTGGCGCGGGCTTCTTCCCATACCGTTTCCGCCTGGGAGGTCAAAACGACAAATTCCTGGTATTTTTCAGCCGGAATCTGCTTGTTGCGGTCAAATTCTTTTTTGCATTCGAGCACGCTGTGACGCGTGATCTCATCGAGCGCTTCCAGTGCGGACGGTTCGCCGAGCTCGGTTAAAAACGCTTCCATTTCTTTGGATGTCGCCAGCTTGAACTGTTCGCCAGCGAGCACGCCGATAATCTCGGAGCGGGCATCCATCCCTTTGCGTGGCGCTTGCGTTGCTTTGTCCCATTGCAGAACTGCGAGTGCCTGGTTGTAGCTGGTCATTTTTTTCACATAGGCGCGAAAATCAGCCGCGTGTGTTTCCAGATTGGTTGTCATGGGGTCCCTCCTGTGTAAGTATGAAAACGCTAATTGGTCAAGTATGTACATCATGCAGTCAAAAAATTTTTACTACTAAATATTATAACGGTTTGAAGAAAAATTACTAGGTGGATGCAGCACGCATTTGTCGGTATAATCGTATAGGAAAACAATCTGGCTACTTATTCGCGATGACAGGAGAATGATTGATGAGTCAAACCAATCCCCAATGGGAAAATGAGATAGCAAAACGACGCACCTTTGCCATCATCTCCCACCCGGATGCGGGTAAAACGACGATGACGGAAAAGCTGCTTTACTACGGCGGAGCCATTCGCGAAGCAGGGGTGGTCAAAGGCCGGAAAAACTCCAAGCACGCTACCTCCGACTGGATGGAGATCGAGAAAAAGCGCGGAATCTCCGTTACGTCCAGTGCGATGGACTTCGAATACAACGGGCACCACATCAATATTTTGGACACTCCTGGTCACCAGGACTTCAGTGAAGACACGTACCGCACCCTGACTGCTGCCGACGCTGCCGTCATGATCATCGACGTGGCAAAAGGGGTGGAGGCGCAGACGATCAAGCTGTTCAAGGTCTGTCGGATGCGCGGCATTCCGATTTTTACATTCGTCAACAAGCTGGACCGTCACGGGAAAGACCCGTTTGAGCTGTTGGAAGAAATCGAGCGCGTACTGGGCATCCGTTCGTACCCGATGAACTGGCCGATCGGCATGGGAAGCTACTTCAGCGGAGTGTACGACCGCATGAAATCCCGCGTCGAGCTGTATCAGACCAACACGCAGCATGAAGATATCTCGTTTTTCCCGGTAGAGGGAGCCGAAGACCCGCTGATCGGCGACCGCGTCGGTCAGGAGCTGTGGCAGCAACTGCAGGACGAAATTTCTCTGCTCGACGTAGCAGGGGATGAGTTCGATCCCGAACTGATTGCCCAAGGACAGCTGACACCTGTGTTCTTCGGAAGCGCGATCAACAACTTCGGCGTGCAGACTTTCCTGGACAACTTCCTGCAAATGGCGCCAGCGCCTTCCGCGAAAAAGAGCAATGCCGGCATGATCGATCCGTACACCAATCCGTTCTCCGGCTTTATTTTCAAAATCCAGGCCAACATGAACCCGGCTCACCGCGACCGTATCGCTTTCTTGCGCATTTGCTCCGGAAAGTTCGAGCGCGGCATGGCCGTGAAGCACGTGCGTCTGGGCAAAGACATCAAGCTGGCGCAGCCTGTGCAGTTCATGGCGCAAGACCGCGAGATCGTCGAGGAGTCGTTCGCAGGCGATGTCATCGGCTTGTTCGATCCGGGCATTTTCCAGATCGGAGACACGCTCTGTGTCGGCCAGTCGTTCGAGTACGAGGAAATGCCGCACTTCTCGCCTGAGTTTTTCTCCAAAGTCATGGTGAAAGACGCGATGAAGCACAAGCAGTTCCAAAAAGGCATCATGCAGCTGACAGAGGAAGGGACGGTACAATTGTTCCGCACCTATCCAATGGAAGAACTGATTCTCGGCGTAGTCGGCGTCTTGCAGTTTGAGGTGCTGGAATACCGACTCAAAGCAGAGTATGGCGTCGATATTATGCTGACGAGAATGCCGTATCAGATTGCCCGCTGGCTCGAAGGCGACAAAGCGGCGCTCGATGCCGTGAAGAACAAAACCGTGACAGACCGCTACGGACGTCCGGTCATGCTGTTCGAAAGCGAGTACCAGCTTCGGGTAGCGATGGATAAGCATTCGTCCATCAAATTCCATGAAAGCTCGCTCGGGTTGAAAGCTGTTCAATCGTAAGTGGCAGGAGAGTAGAACAGGACTTCGCAGGAATTGCGGGGTCCTGTTTTTCGTGTTCCGGCGCGCTTGACTGAAAGATTTGCTCGCTTAAAGACGGGCTTGCTAACGGCTTTTTTGCCTAAAGTCTTAGGAGGGGAAATCAATGGAGAAGAACTTCAGCTCTTCCTGATCGGGCTGCTTGCGAACGTAGCCTTCCCAGCGCAAGCCCAGCTTCTCCAGCAATTTGCCGGATGCATCATTCGCCTTGTCCGTGATCGCGACGATCCGTTTCAGCCCGAACGCCTCGCGTCCGTAGTCCAAAACAGCGGAGGCCGCTTCGAAGGCGTACCCTTTTCCCCAATAGGGAGGACAGAGAGCATAGCCGATATCGACATCCTCCAGAAAATCTCTTTTTATGAGGCCACACAAGCCTACCGGAGTGCCTGTTGCTTTTTCTGCGACGACAAACAAGCCAAAGCCGTAGCTTTCGTAGCTTGCCTGCAAGCTGTTGACGATGTACTGCTGCGCATCTGCCAACGTGCGGACGCCGCGATCACCGATGTACTGCAACCAGGATGGCTCGTTCAAAAGCCCGAAAATAAAGGCCGCATCATCTTCCGCGTGCGCGCGCCGCAGAACAAGACGCTCTGTTTGCAAAACGATCATAGCTTGACTCACCAGCCTTTTCATTTTTTTCCATCATACAGGATGCAAGCGAGAAAAGCTGCTTGTTTTTGGCAATTCAGAAAGCTTTTCCTATCCTACTTGGACGACTCCCCTCATATACTGGGACAAAGACTGGCGGGATGAGAGGATGGGAATGCTTTGAGGGTTCTGCTGTTGGTCGTGTTGTTTCTCGTTGCCTTTGACATGCACGCGCAAACGCCGCTGCTGGCGCCGTACTTGAATATATTGGGCGTATCCGCTGCGATGATCGGCTTCGTGCTGGGCGGTTATGCCATCAGCAATCTGAGCGGCAATCTCATCGCAGGCCCTTTTCTCGACCGTTTTCCGAAGAAATGGTTTATTGCCGGAGGCCTGATCCTGGCTGGGGTAATGCTGATTGGACAAGGACTCGTGACGCATGCCGGGGCATTTTTTTCGTTTCGCCTGATGCTTGGCTTCGTCATGGCGTTCGTCTCGCCCGCCTGTTCCGCCATGCTGGGGGAGACAGGCAAAACCGCGCTGGAACAGGGCGAAATCATGGGCAAAAAAGGACTTGTGCTCACGACAGCCGGGATCGTCTCGCCAGCGGTCGGGAGCTTTTTTGCGGTACAGTTCGGCTACGGCCAGTCGTTCGTCATTTTGGGTTACATCATGATCGTGGCAGGCGTTTTTTCCTGGCTCGTCCTTCCTTCAAGAGTAGTGGACAGCGGCAGCGACCAGGTAGCGCCCTCCAAGCCGAACATATCAGGCAAACAGAGTCTGCTCGCGATCATGGAAAATCGGATGCTGTATCCGGCTTTTCTCGGCGGGTTTGCCATCATCTACGCGCAAGGGACGATCATTTACGAAGTGCCGCTGCTCGTGCAAAAGCAAGGGATGTCGCCAGCCGTTACGGGAATTTTGTTCAGCCTGAAAGGATTGGGAGCGCTCGCGATCCTCAGCCAGTTTTGGCTGCACAAGGTAGCGATCGAAACGCGGTCATTTGCGGGGCTTGGCATCCTCAGCCTCTTGATGTACATGCTGGCGATGGGTCTGGCGATTCCGATTCAGGTGATGATGTTCTGCCTCGGCGCATGCTTCGGAATGCTGTTCCCGGCTTTTGCCACGACCTTGACGATCCACACTCCGCGCGAAATGTACGGCAGCGTGTTCAGCATTTACTCTGCCGTGTTGTCGGTCGGGGCTGTCCTCAGTCCCGTGGTGGCAGGTCTTTTGGGCAACTGGCATCACTCGTACTTCATCGCCTTTTTTGTCACGGCGGGGGTGTGTCTGATCAGCGGGTTGCATCGGCTGTTGTTGAGCGGGGTGACAAGGTAGGGAGCGGAGAGTTTTCCTGGAGGGGGGGCAGGGAGACTCTTTTTTTTGTGCAGGGGGAAAAGGGGAATCGGGAGAAGGGTGTTCACGTTTTCAGTCGGTCCGATTTTGAAAATTAAGACTCCGTTAATCGACTATTTTCCATGGCGTGCTATGATGATGAGCGGACGATCATTTTTATGATAAGCGCCAAAAGTGAAAAAAGGAGCTAAACACCAGATGAAAGACAAACGAATCACGACGGAAAGACTTGTTTTAACACCGTTTACGAAAAGCAGCGCGGAGTCGATCTTGCGGGGAAACTTTGATGAGCTTTTAGTGGACGGCTATCGCCTGGGCGACGGCTGGCCGGATGAGGATGCCATCGAAACGTTGCCAAAGATCATTAAAAATCTGGAGCTTGTCGGGGAACCAACAGGGTTCGAATCCTGGATGATCGTGAAAAAAGACGGAAACACGATTATTGGAGATGCGGGTTTTAAAGGAAGACCGAATGAGCTGGGAGAAGTCGATATCGGCTATGGCATTATTAGGCAGGAGCGGAAGCAAGGCTTTGGAGTGGAGGCAGCGAAAGGGTTGGTAAAGTGGGCATTTTCACAAGCAGAGGTGAAAGCGATCACAGCCAGATGCCTTATACATAATGCTGACTCTGCGAGGATTTTGGAAAAATTGAATTTTCAAGAGACAGCTAGAGACGGAGAAATGATTTACTGGTCGTTGATGAGGGAGAATGTGGAGGGTGTTTCGGAGTAGGAAACGTCTTTCTGTAACCCTATAATTCATGATGCGTTTTGCGCTTCATCATAAAGCCAGTCTCAACAGGGAATGAATATTCAGAAAAAAATCTTCATACGTAACACCTTGGTACTGCAATATGTACATCTGATGAGGGCTGGCTCTATGAATATATACGCTGAGTTCGTTCATTACTCCACATAATCGTGTTCCCGATTCAGAACTCGCCATTTTTTTCTTCTCCGTGTTTAAGTTGATATTGAACGATATAAATGTCGAGTTTTTGGCTTAGCTCAACCACGGAAGCATCGGATAAACCTTTTTCTTTTACTATCTGGCATAATTGTTGTCGCAATTGTTCTATAATCAGTTCAAGTTTTTCCTTTTCCAAAACGATACCCTTCCTAGCAAAATATTGGGTTTTTATTCTAATTGGTTGAAAACCTTTGCAAGAAATGTCATAGCAAAGAAACCGTTGTCCAGTTAGCTAGTCTTTTGCACGCTCACTCCTTTGGCATATTTGCAATCTGAATGTCCTTATTGTAAAGGCTGTCGCATGCATGTTAATAAAAATAAAAGCCTTGAGAAGTTCTACATATTTCGACTTGAATTTACATGAAAAGCAAAAAGAACGCTCATTGAGCGTTCTTAGTTGAAGCGATTTTTTACTTCTAGATTAATAGCCAGGGTCAACTACTCGTTGAACTACCGTGTTTGACGGGGAGTTCACTTGGTCACCAGGCAGATAGTGGGCAGAAACAAACAGAGTTAAAGATAAGAATATCATAGCAATTGCTTTTTTCATGTTACTAGCCTCCTTTTATTTACGGTTTTTACCAATATAATTATTATATACTTGGTGAATCATATCTACAAAATGTAAATCCATAGACTTGGAATTGTTGGAGAAATAGGAAAAAATATCTGCCATACATTTGACAATTTCTTCTTCGGCATTAACTGTTCCATATGCTTGCAAACTGGTAACGTAGCTGTTCATCCCGGCGTCAAGCTGCCCCATTCTCACCATGTAATTCCCTTTGTGTTGATGATAGATTCCAATCGAGACATGTTTATAGGGTGTTTGCGGAGAATCAGGCAAAAACTCTTCCTCCCGTGCGAGCAGTTCTGCTATGGAGTCCATGTCTTCTGTTTGAAAATAAACATCAAGCAGTTCGGTTACAACGTGAATCTTTATATCCTTGCTAACCTCATCCAAGCAACGTCGAAGTAGCGGAATGGCTGTATCGTATTTTTTTAGTCTTGCTTTAACAATACCACGGGTCGTCTTGGTTGCGTCTGTAACAAAATCATATCGAAACTTTTCAAAGACATCTAAATGCTTTTCTACTGCGTCAAAATTGTCCAAGAAATAGTATGAGTTGATCATTGCCAAATAGGCCCTGGCTTTTAGTTCTGTTTCAGTCGTCTCCAAAGCCAGACCTGCTTCGCAAAGTTCAATACACTGCTTGTACTTCTTGATGGCAAAAGCTTGAAGCCCCATTCTGAAATAATAGATGATTTTTTCTTCTTGAGACAGGAAGTCCACGTAATACAGAATTTCCTCGCCAGCTTTGAATGAATCCTCCATTTGTTTTAAATCAAGTCGCTCGATCAAATATATTTGCAGCAGGCTTTTTGCAACGTATGGAGGCACGCCACGCTCTCTTGCGTATTGAGCGATGATCTTGTATAGCAACAATTGAAAAGCTGTTTCTGTCAAGTTTTTCGTCAGAAGATATAGCTGTTCTATTGCGTTATATGTATCTTCTTGGGGAGATTCAAGAAGCTTTACGGCAACTTTTGAGACTAATGGCTCGTTCGCGAATTGTACGGCCTCCAAAAGCAGTTCCTTTAAGGTTTCTACTCGTTTCTCGACGTCAATATAGTGCGCAACAATTTTTTGATAAGGGATTTCCAACACATGTGAAATCGCTTTGATTGTTCTCAACTCTGGTCGTTTGGTATCTCCCAATTCGATTTTGGAAATGACGCCCTTGTGTACCCCCGAGAGGTTTGATAGCTGTGTGATACTGAGACTAGCCTGTTCCCTATGCTTTTTTATGATATCACCGATGGTAGTAAATTGAAGAGTGCCTACACTTTCGTCCATCTCGTTCCACCTTCTAACCTGGTTTCCCTGCATTTTCCTTTTTTATCCTTTTGAATTTTAACACTATGCATTTTCTTTGTAAATTATAGGAATTGGTAACTGTGTGAAAATAGAGTGAGCTTTTGCACGAGATCGAAGTTTGTTCGCGCTGTCAAATTTTGTCCACTTTTTTCCATGATGTGATATGATGATGAGCAGAAAACAGCACGCTCATGCCACTAAAACCTAGTAGCCCTATATAAAATCTTGGTACTAATACATACATCAGATGGAGGCTGGCTCTGTGATCGGTATTGGTTGAGTCTGTTCAGCAAAAAAGCTCTGAAAGGATGAGATTTGGGATGAATATGACAACCCCATTGGTGCTAACTGGTGTCAATGTAACGCTGGCTCCTCTGGAACTGAGGCATGCCGAGGATTTGTATGAGGCGGGTCGGTTCCCGGATATATGGGGGCTGACACAAGGGCGAATCCAGTCACTGGAAGACGCAAAAGAGTATGTCTCGAAAGCTTTGGAACAAAAGAATGCCTTTCCGTTTGTTATCGTCGAACAAAAGACGCAAAAGGCAGTAGGCAGCACCAGATTTTACGATATCTCTATTCCAAACAAAAGCCTGGAGATCGGCTCGACCTGGCTGACTCCTGCGATGTGGAGGACTTCCATCAATACGGAAGCCAAATACTTGCTGTTAAAATATTGCTTTGAAACGGCGGGAGCCATTCGGGTTCAACTGAAAACGGACAGTCGGAATGGCAGGTCCCAAAAAGCAATTGAGCGGCTTGGCGCAGTCAAAGAGGGCGTTTTGCGAAACCATATGATTTTGCCTGACGGGTATGTAAGAGACACGATTTACTACAGCATACTCGACAGGGAGTGGCCAGCCGTCAAGGCGCGGCTTGAGGGATTTTTAAAGTCATACATTGATTAGTACATGCAGTTGCTTTTCGCTTTTCGTGTAACGAACAGACTTGGTTTGTTTAGGAAAAGCGATGTCGGTGAAAGGACAATCGAGCATTCATGCTGGCGACCTGCAATAGGAAAAGCCCAGCGATATAAAGATGTAGAGAGAGTTTTCCTGGTGCAAACGGGGGGACTCTTTTTTGCATGGGATGTGGAATATGGCCTAGCCTGGTAAATGAGTCGGCAACGCCTATTGATGATGTCGAAGTTCCTGACCGGGTGGGTTGCACGAAACAAGTATGAACAACAAACCTTTGCCAAATTCATTTCCAACATCCAGGTGAAAAGTAGATAGACTCAGCACGAATGTTCCTTAATAATGGAAATATCAGACAACCGAGAGTCTGCTTTTAGGCGATGAGCATGTAGCAGCAATGTACTGCAATGGCAAAAAAGTGCGAGGAGGCAAACCTGTGGGCAGATCGTTCGCAAATTTGCATATCAAGTCGGGGAACTTTGAGAAGGCTGTCGAAGCGCTAAAAAAGCTAAGCGAAGAGCGCGCCGAGGTATTAGGTTATTCATCTACGCAAAATGAAGCGGCTGCGGATGTTTCAGAGCGGTCTGTTGGCGAATGGAAAAGTAATCAGCCAGACACGGAGGCGCAAAAGCCCAAAGTTGTCATGCACATAAGCAAAAGCAACGACAACTGGATCAGCGTGCTCCACGATTATTTTGTCTGGGGCACGGTGAAGAAGATCGGCAAAGCGCTGTCCCAGCTGATCGAGGAACCAGTAATGACCGCCGGATACATCAATGAGGAAATATTCGAGTTGTCGTTTTACGAGAACGGAGAGATTCAAGCGGAAAAAATCTTTTGTGAACCGTGGACGCGGGACGAGTACGGGCTGAAAGAAGAGCGTCTTCATGATGACTACATGCGAGAAGCGTTGGGGATGCGTGTGGAGGATTTTGATTCGTTCATCAAGCTGACAAGTCCGGAACAGGCCGCAGACAAGCTGTCGCAACTCACAGGGATACCGATCTGGAGTGATTCGGAGTGGCTGCCGTACGAAGAGAAGCTCAGAGATCAATTTGGGCAATATGAATTTCGGATCGAAAATGCATGAGTGGTATATGGAAAATGAAGAAGTTAAAACAAATGTTGAAAGAAATAGATTTTCTAAGGTAATTTATGAAATCCGCGTAACACCGTTTTTACATTGCAACGTAGGCTATACAGATCAAGCGTTAGATGAAAAAGAGGGGGGGCATTCTCCCCCTTTTTCGTTGCCCAAGCTCTCAATGACCTGAACCATTTTAATTAAAGAAATAGATATATCCCACCTGGAATTTTCCACATGTTGCTCCCCCCAACAAATTCCCTTATAATACCGATGTGTTTTCCCGATAATCATTCTCATAAAAATCAAACAAATCAACGCTGTTCATTTCACGCAAAACAGGCAGGGGTGCTCGGATGAAGGAAGAGGAAAAGAAGAAAATCCATGATTGGTTCGCGCATTGGACGCATGCGGCTGTTCAGGTGATCGACGTTCGGCATTTTGTGTTGCAGGCGCAAGAGTCGTGGAACAGCTACCGGCTTCCGGCCTCCAGTTATTTATACGCTTGCAAAGGACAGGCCACGGTGCGGCTGGATGGACGCGAATATGCGGCGGATCGCTTTTTGTTGCTTCACGGCGGCAAAGGAATGGTGCTCGACGTGAAGCTGACGGATGAGCTGTTCGCCTTTTATTTGATCTTGTACAAAGCCAAAATGATGCTGCCGCGCTCCGCCAACCATGCTCTGTTGAGCGATGGGGGCGGCGAGCCGTTTCATCTGCCGTATGCCCTCGTGCCGCATGAGCCGACCAAATTGTATCATCTCGTCGCGACGATGGCCCGCGACTGGGCAGCACAGGAGCGGCTTCGGGCAAAAGGCACGTTTTTGCAATTCGTCCATGAGGTCATGCAGCAGCTTCTGCGGCACGGGTTTCAACAAGAACAAGAGCCGCTCGCCAAACAGGTCGTTCGCTATTTGGAGGAGCATTATACCGAGAGAATTTCGCTGGAGAGCCTCGCGGAGCATTTTTGCTACAGTGCCAGATATTTGACCCGACTCGTCAAGGAAGAGACGGGCCACAGCCCGATCGACTATGTGATCTCGCTACGGATGGAAAAGGCGAAGGAACTGCTTTCCCAGACAGATGCGACGATGCAAGAGGTGGCGGCTTCTGTCGGGTACCACGACGTGCTCTATTTCAGTCGGCTGTTCAAAAAACATACGGGCATGACACCCACCAGCTTTTCCGGACATGCCCCAGGTCCAGATCGTCTATATGGAAAGCCCGGATTGTGTATTGTGGACGCGCATAGGGAAAGCTATAGTGTTAACGATAATCGTTATCAGCGAAGCTTTGGGGGGATCATCCACATGAACAAAAAATCGACGCGCCACATGGCAACTCTTTTCATGGTCAGTCTAGCACTGTTCGTGAGCGCGTGCTCCGGTACAGCCAGCCCGACACCACAGACAGGGAGCGTGCAGGAGCAAACTGGCGCGACACAGCGCGAGTTGACCGATGGCATGGGCAACAAGGTTACGGTGCCGTCACATCCGCAACGCATTATTGCGACCTACCTGGAAGATCATCTGGTGGCACTCGGAGTCAAGCCGGTTGCCCAATGGTCGGTAGGGAAGGGCGATGTTCAAGGATATTTGCAAAAAGACTTGGCCGGTATTCCGGCAATCCCGCATGATTTGCCGCCAGAAGTGGTCATGAGCTACAATCCGGATCTGATCATCATGGACAATGAAGACCTCGTAGCGGGAGACAAGTACAGCCAGTACGCCAAAATATCGCCGACATATACGATCGGAAAAGAGAAAAACAGCGATTGGCGCAAAGAGCTGCTGGTCGTGGGAGAAGTGTTGAACAAGAGCGAAGAAGCGAAAAAAGTGCTCGCGGACTACGATGCCTACGTCGCGGAATCGAAACAAAAGCTCAAGCAGGCGATCGGCGACAAAACGGCTGCGGCCTTGTGGGTGACAGCCAAAAACATTTATGTAGCGCGCCAAGATTTGTCCAGTGGCGATGTGCTGTATAAAGACCTCGGGTTTACGGTGCCAGCCGTCGTCCAGGAGATTTCCAAATCCGGCGACGCGAACTGGAACGCTCTGTCTCAAGAGAAGCTGGCTCAGATGGATGCGGACTACTTGTTCATCGTAAACAGCAAAGGCGCTTCCAAGGATGAATTTTTGAAGGAGCCGGTTTGGGCGAACATCCCTGCCGTTCAAAAAGGGCAGGTCTACGATTTCTCCACAGAGTCCAGCTGGCTGTACACGGGAGTTATCGCCAATCGGCAAATGATCGAGAACGTGCTGGAAAATGTGGTGAAGTAAGCCAGTTCAAAACCCAAACCTTTTGCACGCGGCAGGCGAGCGGGGGTTTGGGTTTTTTTGTTGTAAGGTGGACGCAGGTCAAAAATGGACGAGGCTTCATCAACTGTCAACTGGGGCGGGGAACGCTCATGGCTTGGAACCTGATCGACGTTTTGCCGCAAGCGGAGCTTTTTGACGGATGGACCGCCGAACAGACAAAGCAGCAGGAAAAGTTTCATGCCTTTCATGACAAAAGACAACGAGGTTGTCGTTGTCTTTTTCTGAGCATACATTTCGCCATTTTCATAAAAAAACAGGTGAGCAGTTGCGGTCGCCCAAATGAACATGGGCTTGTTACTGCCATTTACGCTTATGAGCTTCCCGTTTTAGCGATCGGGCTTCCCGCCACCCCGCCTAGCCTTCACATGCTTCAACTCCGCTACGATGATGAAGCTGACGATCACGAGCAAAAACCACGAGCTGATTTTGCTCAGATGGACCAGCTCCCAGCCGGAGCGCTGGTTCGGGTACGCCCAGGCGCCGAAAAACGTGGCGATGTTTTCTGCGATCCAGATGAAAAAGCCGATCAGAAAGTAGCCGAGCGGGACGGGCATGGAAAAACGCTCATGGGTGACGCGGAAGTAGACCTTCGAGCGCCAGAACACGACGAACATGAGCACCATCAGCACCCAGCGAAGATCCCAGATGTAATGATGGGTGAAAAAATTCAAGTAGATCGCCGCACCGAGCGAAGTGACCAAAAACGGCCGCGGCCAGTTTGTCAGACTGACGTCCAGCCGTCGCCACGCCTGGCACAAATAGCTCGCCACGCTCGCGTACATGAATCCGCTGTAGAGCGGGACGCCAAACACTTTGCTGTACCCTTCTTCCGGATAGCTCCACGAGCCCATGTGCACTTTGTAAATTTCCAGGCACAGTCCGATCAGGTGAAAAACCGTGATGACCTTCAACTCGTCCCGCGACTCCAGTCTGCTTTTGACCATGAACACCTGGAAGGCCAGACAGAGCAGCAAAAGCAGGTCGTATCTGGGCAGGCCAGGGATGGCGACGAACTTGGAGATCGCGAGCGAGGCGAAGATGAACACGGGAAACAGACAAGACATGGCCTCCTGGTATCCGAAGTGGAGCAGGAGGCGGATAAATCGGATCATGATGTGACTCCTTCGGCAGTTGTAGCGTCTTTGGCGACAGGCAGATCGTTGGAACGCCCGTCGCTCCAGCTTCTTATTCTCCCATGAAACCAAATGCTTGAATAGTACCTAAACAAACATGCGGGGATGATCGTGCGGGCGCAATGCGAATTGCGAATGTCAGAGGAACGATAGAAGCGAACCCCCCACTCTTTTTGACGCGCGGGCTGAAGGCCAATGTGCGCTTTGTTGATTAATCACAGAACCTCAAGCTTATCCCTTTGTATGATGCGCGGCATCCCTTCGCGAACAAAATGCGATCCCTAACCCGGGAATCAGCACGCGTATAGCCCACCTCCTTTAAACCTTCAATCAATGTTTAAACTTCGCGACGGATGTTGCTTGTAGCGCAAGGCTGACTTCCGCAAAACCTTACCATTTGCATAAATATAGTACGATTAAGGAGGTCAATTGATTTCACTTAGCACAGTATTTCTTTGGGCGTGGAGGGTGGTAGCGTGTCAGCCAATCGGGAGAGCGTAACAATTCCTATTTTCCCTTGCAGATCGATAGACGAACAGTTGGAGTTTTATCAGGCGCTAGGTTTTGAACTGACTTACAGGCAAGCCAAGCCAAACTTATACGCTTGCGTCCGTCACCGGATTGTGGAATTGCATTTTTTTGTCTGGAAGCAATTGGACCCATCCAACTCGTACAGCATGTGCTATGTACACGTCCGCGATGTGGATGCCGTGCACAAAGAGTTTTGTGAAAACTTGAAAAATGCGTATGGCAAGGTTCCTTCCAGAGGTTTTCCGAGAATTACCAAACCGAATAATCTCGTGGAAGACCGCCGATTTAACCTCATCGACCCTGCCGGAAACCGCTTGTTAATCGGTCAGAAGCACGCATCTGCCGCGCCAGTCCAAACTGAGCAAACCGTGATGGCGCAGCCGTCCAGGTTTGCCAATGCGTTCGAAACGGCATATCGATTGGCGTATGCCAAAGACGAACCCGCAGAGGCGGCCAAGGTACTGGATCTTGTATTTTCAAAAGCAGAAGAAGCTTCGGCAAGCCTGCGCTACAAAGCTTATGTGCTGCGAGCCGATATCGCGGCCTCGATGGACGAGATAAATCTCGCGCGGGTTTTGATGCAGGAGGCAGAGCAATTATCGCTGTCTGGCCAAGAGCGGGAAGAGGTGGTGGAGGCAACAAACAGGTTGGCTGAACTGAAAGGGGCTTTCGGGCACGGTCATTCTTGACGGGGATAGGACCAGTGCAATTGTAGCTCCCGCGGACTTTTTTCCAGAAAAAACCAGTGTGCTACGGTCGAACACCGTCTCACGCTGGTTGCTCAGGCAATCCATATTAACAGGAGTTACGGTTACTGCTTTGCATTTTCTACTCAGAATCGCCGTCTTCATCTAAAACTTCTGGGTAATAGCGCTTGATGACATCACTAGCTGAAATCTCTTGACCAACATGGATAAATCTTGAATAAATTTCAGTTCCAATCGTGATTTTATCATCATTTAGCTCAAATGCATGCAGATGTCTTACAAACTGATGCTTAACTGTTTCACCAAAGCTATTCAAAGACTCATGTTCAGCCTTTTTGGCAAACTTTTCCGCAATTTCAATGGCCTTTTCCATATTCGTATCTTTTGCGAGAATAATACTTTCTTCAAAAAGTTTCATGTTGTTCTCAGCATTGACTTCATTTTTTGGCTGATCGGAACCTCCAGAGTGAACCGATTCAAATAAGACTTTGACTGCATACCATTTTGTTTGGGGCGGTTTAGAATTTGTCTCCATAATTTCACCCTTACACCTTTAATTTTTGCTGAATCTCCTGTTTTAGCATCTGCCTCCAAAACGCCAAAAAAAGCCGTAACAGGTCGCATACCGCTAACCTGTTACAGCCCTACTACCGCGTCAAACAGTCTTCCTAGTAAAACTCTTACTCTTCCCCCGTAGCAACCGGATTATCGCTGTACGAAACCCAGTCGCTCCAGCTTCCTGCGTACAGTTTCGCATCTGTGCGGCCAGCATGGTGCAGGGCGAGCAGGTTGGAGCAAGCGGTCACGCCTGAGCCGCAGTAGACGATGATTTCTTGTTCGGCGAAGCCGGCGATGCGGTTGCGAAGCTGCTCGGCTGGCAGCATGGTCATGTCTGCTTGGAGGTTGTCCTTGTAAAAAAAGTGGCGGGCGCCAGGGATATGTCCTGCTTTCGGATCGAGCGGCTCTTGCTCGCCGCGATAGCGTTCGCCTGCGCGGGAGTCGAGCAGCACCGCTCCCGGCTTGCGATTTTTTACGCCTTCGACGCTGACCAGCATGTCCGGGCGCAGTTGCGGGACGAAAGTACGTGCTTGCGGCGTCGGCACTTCCGCAGTTACTTCGTAGCCAGCTTTTTTCCAGGCTGCGTATCCGCCATCAAGCACAGCGACACGATCGTGACCGAGGTAGCGCAATAGCCACCAAAGGCGTCCCGCCATCGCCATTTCCTGGTCGTCGTAAGCAATGACGGTTGTGTGCTCATCGATTCCAGCCTGGGAAAAGAGCGCGGCGAGGGCAGCCGGATCAGGAAGAGGATGGCGTCCGCCGTGTTCCTGTTTCGGGCCGGACAAGTCGCGATTCAGATGAAAATAGAGCGCTCCCGGGATGTGGTCTGTTGCGTACTCTTCGGCTCCTTGTTCGGAAGCGGAAAGGGCAAAGCGGCAATCGGCGATAACAATTCGTTCGTCGTTCCTATGATCGCGGAGCCATTGTGGCGTGACAAGTGCTTGCATCGTTCACCCTGCTTTCTGATTTTTCTTCATCATAGCAGATGGCTATCCGATGGGGTACAATATTTCTAAAAAGTGTTGGCAGAGAGGGGCAACAGAATGAAGCGTGTTATCCGCTACTTTTTGGAAGGATTGCTGTACGTCATCCCACTGGCTGTGACGATCTATATTTTGTACTACATTTTTGCGACGGTCGACAGCTGGTTTTACAACCTGGCCCGCAACAATTTCCCTCTGCACTTCCCGGGCATAGGCGTGCTGATCACGATTGTGGGGATTACGGTTGTCGGATTTCTCGCGTCGAATGTGCTGACTCGCGGGGTGCTGTCCATCGTGGACAGACTGTTTGAAAAAGTGCCATTCATTAAGCTGATCTACACCTCGATCAAAGATTTGATCGGCGCCTTTGTCGGGGATAAAAAAAGCTTCGACAAACCTGTCTTGGTCACATTGTCCAAAGACACTGGGGCGAAAGTCATCGGCTTCATCACCAAAGAAAGCATGGATACATACGGGCTTGCCGATCACGTCGCCGTCTACCTTCCGCAGTCGTACAACTTTGCTGGCAATCTGCTGCTTTTTCCAAGCGAGCAAGTACAGCCGCTGGACATGGACAGCGCGGACGTCATGGCTTTTCTCGTGTCCGGTGGAGTATCGGGAAAGAAGACGGCTGCCAAGGCGGAAAACGAAGCAGCCGGGCAGGGATGAGGCAGTTTTTCAGCCAAGCATGCGCCGCCTCTATCCAAACAAACATCCGCAGACGCTATGCAGAACGTACAAAGGGCAGCCAGACTTTAGACAAGTCGGGCTGCCCTGATTTTTGGCGAGAGGATCAACTGCTGAAAAAACCGCTGTGGCTGGAGTGTTTGCGACGACGATAGTAGTGATGTCCGTACGACTTGTGACCGAACTTCCACAACGGCCCGCGATGTCGGTAATCGCTGCTGCTGTACTTGCGATAGCCGTGTCCGCCCATTTTCCAGATGAATTTGGCCCCTTTTTTCAGCAGGACGATCACAATAATGATCGCGGCGAGAAACAGCACGAAACCGATCGCCAAAATGGTAAGTATGACTGACATCAACATCGTCTCCTTTTGTCCAACCTGGTTTTCGCGAAAAGTGCGGTAAGCAAGCTTCACGCGTTTTCGCGGGCCGGTTATCCGTATAAGTTATGTTACGGACGGGAAGACAAGAAGTTTCAAGCGAAGAGAACGAGCCTTCGGGCATGAGCGTGCAAGCTGTTTAGCCCTCCGCGTTCAAATATTTTTCGTACGGCGTGTAGTCAATCTGCTTGGATTGCAAATGGGCGATGAGCCATTTGTGGTCGCGTTTGGGGGTAGCCACGATATAGCCTTTGACGATCAGGTCGGTGGTGATTACAGTCGCCTTCTCTTCAAGGGCGATCTGCCCGATTTTGGCTGCGATCGAACGTCTGGCTACATCACGGAACAACTGCGGAACCGGGTCGACCAGTTCGTTGAGAAGCACCAGGCCGTCTTCCGTCCACATTGCGCGCGTTTTGTCGATGTAATAGTCCTGCCAGTCGAGATCGGACTTGCCGTCCTTTTTGGGCATGGACTTGAGGAACTTGCGAAACATGAAGTAGCCGCCAATCCCCATCAGTCCTACAAGCACAATCGTCCAGCCAACAATGAACAGGGAAAACCCTGTAGACATTTCATTCATTTGCGAACACCTCGTAACCGTAATCCATAAAAAAGCCTATATAGGTAAAGTGTACCTTATTTTCATGTACGCAACAAACTTTTTGTGCTTTTGCCCATCGCGAGGGTTTTCTCTTCCCAAGTACACATACAATTTAGTATGATTAGAATTAATCTTTATTGGGAGTGGACGCTCATGTTCAAGCTTGGACAACGCGTCGTCATTGTTGCCGACTCCTTCGAGCAAGGTTTGCCGATTGGCGAATACGGGTATTTGATCGCGCGCGACCGCAACCCGGACAGTGCGTTTGCATGGGTCATTCGCATACCCAAAATAGATAAGCACATTCCTGTGGTGGAAGAGGACATCGCCCTGGAAGAACAATTGCTGGAGGAGGAAGCGCAGCGCGTCTCGCAGGAAGCCTTGCTTGATTACGCTTTGGCTACCCGCAACGAGGCTCTCTTCAGGCAACTGATGGGCATGTCGGATGCAGATGAGGCAAATGACGAACCAGCGAAGGAATCAATGGAGGATTTTATCCGTAAAGTAAACCTGAAAGCCTGGATATAACCAATCGCGGTTTTCCTTTTGGGGAAAATCGTTCTTCTTTGCAAGACAGGGCTTGTCCCTTGATACTATTGTGAAGGAAATGAAAGCGAGGCTGTTTCATGTCTGAATTTGTGACGTTTACCAATGAATTTGGCCATACGATCGAGATGTCCAGAGAGGACTATCAGAAAAAAGTGATTCCGCACAATCTGGATATGTATTGGGACCAAAAGGAAAAGCTTCGTGACTTCGCGATGGAGTTGGTGAAGGAGCAATTTCACGAGCAAGCGGCGATTGCGGCGGACAGGCTGCTCGAATTGTACGGGCCGATCGAGTCCGCGCTCATTTTCCGTGCAGTCGTTCACATGCAGGCGAGAGAATTTGAGAGAGCGAAAACGATTTTGAACGATTGCCTGGAACGATTCCCGGCGTCGGGAACGGCTTGTACCAACCTGGCGAAAATTTACGCGTATGAAGGGGAAGAGGACAAAGCGTTCGAAATCCTGAATACCGGACTGCACAAAGATCCGAACCAGGAAAACGGATTGAACATGTACGTGGAAAGCTTTTTGCAAAATGGCAAGCGCGAGGAGCTGAGAACCCGATTGGAAGCGCTCTCCGTCAAGGAGGGAGCGTGGAGACCGCAGCTGCACTTGGCGCGTCTTGCTCTGACCGAGACCGACCTCCTGAACGCGATGAAGTGGTACACGATTGCCATCGAGGGGGCGAAAGACCGCTTTGAAGTGGTCATGACGGTAACGGGCGAGCTGGGCCAGGCAGGCTATGTCTATCAGCTGATCCAGATTTGCGAAAAGTTTTGGACGCCGCAGTTCCCGTATCCGTATGCGGGCTTCAACTACGCCAACGCTTTGCTGGCTACCGACCAAAAGGAGCGGGCGATTGCGATGCTGCGCAACATGCAGGATCATTTGCCGGACAACTACAAGCCGATGGTCGATCATTTCCTCGCACGGGTGCCTGGCGCGCTGGAAGCAGAAGAAGCAGCGAAGCAAAAAGTGGAAGCAGGCAACCACGCTGGCGATCAGACGGAGAAAAAGAGCTGGTGGAAGTTCTGGAAGTAAGATGAGACGCGTACATAACGCCCGGCATGCGATTGGTCGGGCGTTTTTTCTATGCGTATGCGGATAAAAAGGCTATGCCGGGCCGGAAAGCGATCAGAATTGTGCTTAGGCTTGAAGCAAGGAAGCGGCTTTCACGTGTTTTCACGATAAAAGACAGGTAACTGGGGCAAAGGAGGCTGGGCGATGCTGCATCATGTCGAGTTGTACGTCACAGATTTGAAGCGGTCCGCGGAATTTTGGGGCTGGCTGTTGGAGCAGCAGCTAGGCTATGAACGCTACCAGCAATGGGCGAGCGGGGTCAGTTGGAAGCATGGCAACACGTATCTGGTGTTCGTGCAGGCGGAGGAGCGGTTTCGCGATGTGCCGTATCACCGCTGTCGCGTCGGATTGAATCATCTCGCTTTTCACGCGCGCAGCCGGGAGCAGGTGGAGGCGATTCGCGAGGAACTGCGGCGGCGAGGCGTGCCGCTGCTCTACGAGGACCGCCATCCACATGCGGGCGGCCCGGAACATTACGCGCTGTTTTGCGAAGACCCGGATCGGATCAAGGTGGAGATCGTAGCGCCGGAGTAAGTAAACAGGCGGCACGTCCCGGACGGTTTACCCGAGCTGCTTGATTTTCTCGGCAATCGGTTCTTGTTTTTCTTCATCCCAGACGATGGAGATTTCAAATGTTCCCGGCTCGAAAAAGAGCGGGAAACGACGACGAAACCACGGTTGCATCGGCACCTGGTCAATCTCGTCGAGCGAAACCCAATGCAGCTCTCCCTCGGGAGGATGTGTCAACAGCTCGCCTTCAAAGCGGGTTGCCAAATAGTTGAAAACGATGTAGCGAAAGCCTGTCGCCGGAACGACATACTCATCCACGCCCTTGAAGGCAAGGTCTGTGACGCGAAGCCCTGTTTCTTCATACACTTCGCGAATGGCCGCTTCCGTCAGGCTCTCGGGAAAATCCACCTTGCCCCCGGGGGCGATGTAGCCGGGGAAGCCTTTGGAACTGGGGCGATTGAGCAAAAGTACCCTGTCGCCGTCGCGGATCATGCACATAGTCATCAACTGATAAGTAAGAGCGGGAGCTTGTACATCTGATGTACCCATAAATGATTTTCCTGCTTTCTGGACTTTTTTGACCATAAGCATAGCACAGCTTTTGCACCGCAAAACGTCTGTCAGTCAAAACACAGCGCGACCATCCCCGGACGATGGTCGCGCTGTGTTGCGAAAAGGCATCTATTTAAACTGGCTGGTGAGCCGCCGTTCCAAAAACGCCACGCCTTGGTACATCAAGGTGGCGACGACCGCGATGATGGCGAGACTCATCATGACCAGCTTGAAGTTAACAAAAGACCTTGAAAAATTAGGAGTGGAAAACAATGCTGCGAAGCTTATAACCGCGCGGTTTTTCGGGGTCTCGTTCTGCACAAATGGACTTAACCAAAATGCTGACGATCTGCTTCTTCTCGGAGGGGAGGGTTTCCTCCCATGAATCGCGGGTGTGTTGGAGGAGTAATATCAATTGGTCATCGGAAAAGCTGTTTTCTTTGGCTGCCTGTTCTGCTGCCAGTTGCTGCTCTATTTCAACTTGTCTGGCGTTGAAGAGGTTAATTTGTTCACGGAGTTCATCCATTTCGATAAGGTCGGACAGGAACAGCTGTTGAAGTCTTTTTCGTTTCTGTCGGATGCTCTCTAACTCTTTCCGCAAGGATTCTTCGTTGGAAAGGGCGGGCTTTTTCCCTTCTTTGCTTAACCCGATCTTGATGTTTTCGGCGCGTAGCTTTAACTGCTCAAGAAAGAACTGCTCAAGTTTGTCCTCGCGGATCTGGAATTTATGGCAAGCGCCTGGTTTGGTGAATGAGCAACGATAGTAATGGATCGGCTGACCAAGCGTTTTCTTGTTTTGGCTATGATACTTCGTGCCGTTTAGAACATTGCCGCAGTTAGGGCATATGACCAGACCTGAAAAGATGTAATCGGACACGATCCCGCGCGGCGTCTTCATTGCTTGCCCGTCCATTACCTTCTGTACGTAATCAAAATCCTGCTTGTCAATGATGGGAGGCAAGACATTTTCAACAAGCACCCAATTTTCCTTTGGTTTGATCGTCGTCGTTGTGCCTTTTTGGGTCGTGTAATTGTATCGCAGAGTCCCGATATAAAGGGGATTGCGTAGGATTTTCTGGACGGTGTTTACGGAAAAAATAGCTCCATATTTAGTCCGGGCGCCGATGTTGTACAATTCTTCCGCTACAGTGTTCAGGTTTGCATACTTCATGTACAGCTGAAATATCTTGCGGACGAGGTAGGCTTCATCTTCGTTCACGATCAGCTCTTCACCAATCTTATCATAGCCAAAAGGAGCTTTTCCGCCTGGGCGCTTTCCTTGGCGAGCCTTTTCTTCCTTCCCGAACTTTGTGCGCTCCCCAAGGTTTTCTCGCTCCCATTGGGCGAGAGCTGCCACGAGGGTGATGAAGAGCCTGCCAATGGCGGTTGTGGTGTCATATACTTCGGTGGCAGATTTAAATTTCACCTGGTACTCGTCAAACTCCTGCAGGAGCTTATAGAGGTCCAAGACGGAGCGGGTAAGGCGATCTAGCTTGTAAACCAAAACAACGTCTATATGCCCCCCTCTGACGTCCCTGAGCAGGCGTTGAAGCTCTGGACGATTCATATCCTTTGCGCTGATTCCCTCGTCTACGTAATAATCCGCGATCTCCCATCCCTGGGATGTGACGTAAGCAGTCAATCGTTCACGTTGGGCAGGGATGGAGTACCCTTCCTTCGCTTGTTCTTCGGTACTTACCCGAATGTAAATACCAACCCGCATATGGTCATCTACCCTTTCTATTTCGTTTTATGTTTATGCGAAGCGGTTGGATGTTTATCCTACCGCTAGGGGTTTGTCTGGAGGAGTTAATAGCTAAGTGTAACTGTGATATCCATGCTTTCTGAGAGGAATGCTTCTGGGCTCAATCGATCAGAAGGGGTATCAACCGGCACATAGGCCATATCTTTGCCATTCCTAAAGGAATGTTTATTGGGGCGTTGCAACTTTCTTTGGGGTATCATCCGTATGAATAATAAGATATTGATATCAAAAGTTACGCTATTAATAAACAAAAAAGGAGAGCGACTGCTCTCCTTTTATCATGCAGACTGGTTTTTCATGAGCATTTCTTCTGTTACGGCATCTACAACATTCTTCATTACAGCAGCAACTTCTCTCGCTCTGTCATAAATAACGGTTTCTCGACCAAACTCAGTCATGATTGCTGATTGTAGAAATTCCTTTTCATCAAATAAGTAAGTTGTAGTAATTTCTTCCCCTTCATCAATGAAAACCAGTTCGGCCTTTGTGCCATTTTCCCATTTAGAAAATTTAACTTGACTGTAATCAGGATCCATTGCATTCTCGATAAGCTCAGAAGGCCAGAGTGGATTTAGATACATCGCTTCCCATAGCTTTTTCCTTAGGGCATCAACCATTTGTGACACTCCTTATCATTTTTTCTAAATGTACGATAATTTGGGGCAAATCTCTTTCGGCATACCCAAAATCCTCTATCGTCCATTTTTGCCGATCTCCGTATTTTTTTTGCAGCATGACTGTCAGGTAAACGGCAATGATAGCAGCATTATCCCCAACTTCAAGAACCCAGCGCATATCAGTCCGAAGTGGGAGTTGAGTAAGTTCGAACCCTTCTTTCTTCAAACCAGCGTCCACTAGTATTTGGGTCGGGATATCATGCTTAATTTTATGATCGAAAGAAGTCCTCACCATCATACGGAATTTTTTGGGGTTTTTCAATAAAGGATTTGTATCCGTCGGCCGGTCTTGTTGTAGAACCATTTTCCTGAGCTCAGTTTCCGAATGATTTGGTAAAAGATCTCTTAACTTCTTCACTCTTTCTGCAATTACCTTTTCATACTCTTCTTGTTTACTTGCTGCTTCTGTATATTCATAGTATTCGGATGAATAATAGAGATCACCTTCTAAGGTTACCGTTCCAATTTCTTGGGCGCTCGGATTGCGGAGAACTTTTTCGAGTTTTCGCTCGCTCTTTTCTTGTTGCTGTACCATTTTAAGAACATCACAATATTCACTTTCCTTTTTGTATTCATCCCAAAGAGGATCCAAACCAAGATCGCGGTGTGCGATTACAACTCCAATGTTATCCTTAGGCGAACGCACTTCCTCTTTTGGAACGCTTCGTAGAATTCGGCCAATAAATTGGGCATAAGGTGCAAGGCTACGATACGGTCTAAAAATAGCTGCAACTGATAAATACCTATGGTCATATCCTTCTCCGAGCATTGCAACATGCAGCACAGCATCAACTTGGTGACTTTCCACTTTTCTGAGAGCTTCTTCCTTTTCGGTTTTTGGCATCTTGCTGTGAACAACTACTGTGCGGAGCCCGGCATCTTCATACAAAGATTTAACAGCTTGAGCATGGTTGATACTGCAGCATACCCCAATAATTTTGTGAGGGACATCACTTGCGTTTTTGCGCTCATTTAATTCTTCGATACTTGCTTCGACAATCTGTTTATTGCATTCAGGTGAAAGGGCAACACTCTTTGAAATGAATTCTTCGTCTTTAATACCTAACTTGCGAATTTCCTCTAATGTATATCGAGTAGGGTTATCGCCAATTGTAAGGTATACTTTTTCAGGAATCAGACGAAAATTCTCAAGAGTTTTAACAATTCCCAGTGCCATAGCTTTCCCTAAGCGATAATTTGTTACTACGAGGCCCTCAATTGGTTTTCGGTCGGTTCGGAAGGGGGTACCAGTTACCTTTAAAACTTTGGCGCCAGAAAAATATCGTAATGCCTCTTGCCATGTCTCAGCAGGAGAATGATGAGCTTCATCGATAATGATCATATCAAAAAAATTCTCTCCAACTCTGTTAAGCAATGAATTTCGATGAGCGGTGGTTAATTTGTGAATGTTTAGAATGACAATATTACTTTTTTCAAGCTCTTCTTGAAGCGTGTCTTTATCATATTCAGTTACGATAGGTAGTTCTGAATAGGTTTCAAACACTTTCCGTGCCAGCCAAAAGTTCTCAGGAGAAGAGGGGTCCAATGATTCCATCACATGATCTTTAATAACGAGTTGCGGAGTAATTATAAGCACACGGCCATGACTAATTCCATACGGCGCTAAAGCTATCACTCCGGTTTTACCAGCACCTGTCGGGAGCACTACGACAGCGTGATCTGATGATTTATCCACTAAATAATGCTTGCAAATATCCAAGTACGCTTCGTATTGAGGTTCACGAAGTTCGCCAGTATTTTCAAGGATGTTTGGATTAGCATTAAGGAAATAGCGCTCATCAAATTTTTGGAACATGGTAAATCTCTCCTTTGCTTATTGTTCCAGCCACTTTATATATCCAAACCCGCCCTTTGACCGCGCAACTGCATCTGCTTTCTCCGGGAAGATTAAGGACAAGCGATAATACACAAATTCTTCAGAAACAAGGAACTCATCAGCCAGCATGGAAATGTCCACTGGTTGGTCGTAGGAGATGACCACTTGCTGTAGCATCTTCAACGGCATGTAGAGGTAGGCAGAAAAATTCTTGGCTTGGCGTTCCTGGTGAGCATGAACCGCCCTTGTCGTTTGCATCTGGCTGATAGTATGTAGGTACAGGTGAGCAAATTCCTCTCCTAGCAATTCCTTATACTTGATATAATTGGTACCTTTCGAGATATAAATAAACCCTTTCCGAAACCCCGTACAAACAGAGTACGTAAGGTTTGGCTCCGGAGAGGGCTTTATTTTCATCTTGTAGTAGGCGCAAATCTCTTCGATGTCGATTTGATCCGGATACTTGTAATGAAATTTATTGAGGACGTTGTTCGCACGTTCCTCCATCATGTTGTAGCTGTACTGGGAGGGGAGAACATTAGCGAGCTTCACGATTAATCTTCTGGCTCCTCATCGTCGTCGTTTTCGATGTCATTGAGAATTGCATCCCACATTTTGATTAGTTTTCTGACCTTTCCCTGCGGATCAGAGGCAAGGTCATTAAAGAAGACATTGGCTTTTGGATGTTTTCTAATTTCCTCCAGTACCAATTGTTCCTCCCTAGTTAGTCCTTCAGCCAGCTTGTCCTTTTTTCCAGAAGGGGAGGGAGTAGTTCTTCCAGTCAATATGAAATCAGATGTGGAATCACACAACTCAGCTATTTTAGCTACGTCATCAACGCTGGGAGGAGTGTAGTCCCTCTCCCAGTTAGAGACTTTTTGTGCGGAAACATTTACGCGAATAGCGAATTGTTCCTGTGTCCAACCTTTTGTTTTCCGAAGTTTTCTAATTCTTTGGCCCACAGTTTCCAACACAAATCACCTCCTGATAAAGATGATAATAGCAACAACTAACGTCATCCGGTAGTTAAGTAACGATATTTGAGATTTTAATTTAATAAACGCTTGACACTAACGAAAATGGTTAGTAATATACAACTAACGGATATCGTTAGTTGGAGGTGATAAAATGGTTCATGTAAATGTTCGCCGAATCCGTAAAGCGAAAGGTGTAACAAAAACTCACATGGCGAACATGCTAGGTATCTCTCTTCAAGGATACAGTCATATCGAGCAAGGGAATGTTAGACTGGATGTTGAAAGGCTAAGAATTATCGCGGCTATACTCTCGGTTGAAGTAGCGATTTTTTTTGATGATGAACTAACGAAATCCGTTGTAGAAAAATTAATGCAAGCAAAACCGGCCTGAAAGGGTGATGAAAGGAGCGGTACTGGTGGACATCCAACAGGTGATAAGTCAGATGCCCATAGCAGAAATCCAAAGAACTTTTGGGATTTCCCAGTCAGCAGCCATACGACTTAAAAAAGGTCTTAACGTTCAAGTTGACTTTAGAAAAACCACAGCGTTTTTTGAAAAAAAGTTATCACTCAGAAAAGTTAATCAGTCTTAAATAATTGAAAAACAGCACTGTGGATCATCAGTGCCTTGGGAGTCACATCCAAAGATTTTCAGATGCTGGAATGGCCCTAGTAATGTTCAGTCATTTTGAACAAGCACGCACACATAAAGATTCACCAAAGGGAGGGGATCGAAAATGCGTAAAGTGATTGTCACGTTGCCTCCAAACTATCCTGTCAACGATCCAAACTATCCGAGCAAAGAGCGCTTGGAAATGGCTTATACGGTATTGCTTGCAGCTGCCGAAAGAAAGCTTGTATCTCAACAAGCGGCAGCAACCAAATCACAAAATACCGCTTGATGGTTTGAGAGCGCCGGATTACCGGTGCTTCCATGGACAAGCCAGAAAGGAGGTTCGCATGAACTTCTCAGAAATCAACGGTCTGCACGAAACCAACAACGCCAAGGAAGCGAACGATCTGCTTCAAGAAGGCTGGATGCTGTACGACATCGAGAAGAAAAACGGTCGCTATACCTTCTTGCTTGTGAAGGTGTAATCGAAGCATCAACCATACACACAACTGCATAGAGCGCCAAGGTCAGGTGGGGTCACTGCCAAGACTCGGCGTTGCATGCAGTTGTGTGACGAAAGCGAGGTGATACATGATGTCGATCAATCGTCATCCGGGCTATGTAAAAGCTGCTGATGAACTGACGCAAGCCTTGGTCAACTACTGCTATGAAGTGACTAAGATTGCGCCCGAGCTAAAGGAGCAGACAGATCAGCTTATGCGAAGCGTGTTGATGCAGGATAACGCGATTTTTAATCTTCTGCTTTGTAAAAGAAAAGACCCCGCCAACGAGGGGGAGTCTGGAAGATGAGCATGGTTACATTTTACAGTCCTTTTCGGACTAGAAGGAGAACGAACAAATGGCGAACACAGCATATGCACGCCAGCAGATAGGACTGTACCTGAGATACTTTCGTCTGAACAGTTACGACCATAGCTGCAAAACGCAAGTTGGACTCGGAGCAGTAATCGGCTTGGATCAAAAGAAAATCTCGAACGTGGAATGCGGCTATGATGAACCGAGCCTGCAAGTAGCAGCTGAATGGTGCAAGGCTACCGGGTGGTATGAGGGATGGGACCTGATCAGTCACGTTTATGGACTGGACCCATTTGGATTCGTCCCGGTGAATCCAATCCTGAATCAAGATGTCGCTAAGGCGTTACATAACCTGAAACGGCAGATGAAGCAAGCGCGAGAGGCAATTGACTTGCTCATCGACGAGGAACCGGAGATTGACTTGGCGGTACGCCGCGGAACGTATCAGATGGACGCTACTACGAAGAACTTGAAAAAGCAAGTCGCCGATTTGATCCCGGCAGTAAAAACATATTTTTACGCTTTGGAACGTGAAGATCGGGCGGCCATGCGAGAGATCGGGGCCATGTGGAACAACGAAGCACTATCAGAACAAGTAGCCATGCCGAAGATTAGTCAGCTGGACATGCTGGCGACTACTCGTTAAGGAGGGTTCGAAATGTCTTCAAATCGCGACTGGAATCAACGCGTACTCGCGGTCTTGGAAAACACATACGCTTACGACGCAAGCATGACGGAACTGCTGCTGCCGGAGATCGCAAAGCGTTACACGACAGCGGACGAGCAAAACGAAAATTACCGGGTAAGGCTGGCACATTTCAAAGCAGATAACAGGGAGGAAACGCCGTGAACGAACAGACGTTGCGAAAACGCCTAACCTTTTATCAAAAGATGATGATGGTTGCCAAAACAGCTGGTGATATGGCTGCGCACGAGGTGTACAAGCAGATCACTCGTCAGCTCTCTGAAGAACTGCAACAAAAAGAAAAGACCGCCCGCGGCGAACGGACGGCCTAACCCATAATGATTCAGCACTTGTAGCATATCACGCTACTTGAAGGAGGACAAGCCTGTGACAATCAAAAAAACTGTGGCTTCACAGATTACTGAACTTCAACGTGAACTTGAAAACGATGAGCAGGCATATCGGCACGCAGATGACGAGTGGCGCGCGGTTGATGTTGAATACGTGAGACTGAAACGCCTGCGCGAAGAGCTGGACGTCCATAAACGTGACTTGATTTGCGAGATCGAGTGGAGAAACAAAGAAATCGCCGCGCTGCAGGAGGAACTGAAACATGAACGCATTAGTGCCTGATTTTCCAGCATATGTGGAGCAAACGGAGCCGATTCGGCAAAAGCAACTGCTGCCCCTTGCTTTCGATGCGGGCGATGACGGACTGGAATGGGTGGTGCGCGATGTGATCGAGGAACTGGAGTTTCTGATCGACCTACGCGCAATCATGGCGCCAGAAGACTTCCGTGAGGAAGTAAGGACTCAAGCAAGGCGACTTTTGAAGTAATACGGCTTCGTCTCTGCGCAGACGGCATAAGAACCACCTTGTGCCGTCGACGGGTGGACGAATCCATCCATCCATACATAAGCGAGGTAACAAGTGTGGCGCAGTCTTTGGAGCTGCAACCGCCGCGTAGAGGTTGGGGCGCGGCAAGCCTCGTGTCCAATCAGAAGGGAGTGTTAAAAATTCAGTACAGAAAATGAAAAAGACCCAGCGCGGCAACGCTGAGTCTCGGTCGATAAAGCTTGATTGGGAATCGTACTTCCATCGTAGCTGATCGGCCTTCACAAATCAATAGGAGGTATAACATGGCACTTGCTATCGCAACAACGAAAGACATGGACCGTGAAGTCTGGCTCCAGTTTCGTCGGAAAGGCATCGGTGGAAGTGACGCAGCCGCGATCGCTGGACTGAGCAAGTGGAAGTCGCCCGTGGCGGTCTACCTAGAAAAAACGGGACAAGCACCGCTGGAAGAGACACAAAGCGAGGCATCACACTTCGGGACGATTCTGGAGGATGTAGTTGCGCAAGAGTTTAGTCGTCGGACGGGTTTGAAGATAAGGCGCTGCAATCAAATGCTCCAGCATTCCGAGTATCCTTTCATCCTCGCTAACGTTGACCGTCTGATCGTTGGCGAAAAGACAGGCTTGGAGTGCAAAACAGCCAGCGAGTATCTGAAAGGCGAATGGGATGGCGAAGACGTTCCAACCCAGTATCTTATTCAGTGCCAGCACTATATGGCGGTAACCGGATACAGCGCATGGTGGATCGCCGTGTTGATCGGCGGAAACAAGTTCGTATACAAGAAGATCGAGCGTGACGAGGACATCATCCAGTACCTGATCCAACTTGAATCGGACTTTTGGAACAACTATGTGGTGCCGCAAGTGCCTCCGATGATGGATGGTTCGGAAGCGTCCACGAACTTGCTGAAAACCATCTATCCCATCGGCGAGCCTGCCAGCGAAACAGAGCTGCCCTTGGAAGCGGATATGCTCATTGAGCAACTGGAACAAGCCAAAGAGCAGTCCAAGCAGGCTGCAGAACGTGTCGCGGAGCTGGAGAACCGCCTGAAAGTCATGTTGGGCAAGTACGAAACAGGTATCGCCAGCAAGCACGTGGTTACCTGGAAGAACGCAACCAGAAGCATTATCGACAGCAAAGCGCTGGCGAAGGATCACCCCGACCTCTACCAACAGTACCTGAAACCATCCGTCTCGCGCCGATTTAGCGTGAAGACGGTGTAAGGAGGGCGTAAGAGTGGCTACAAACCAAGATGTCAAAAACCAGTTGGCAAGCAGGGCGAGTCAACCCGCCCAGCAACCGCAGTCTCCTGAGCAAACTATTGCGGCCTACCTGAAACGTATGGGGCCGGAGATTGAAAAGGCGCTCCCGTCACATATGAACGCTGATCGCATGGCAAGGATCGCGCTGACTACCATCAGGACCACGCCGAAACTGCTGGAGTGCAATGTATCGTCGCTGCTCGGAGCTGTTATGCAGGCCGCGCAGCTGGGCCTGGAACCCGGGCTCATCGGACACTGCTACATCATTCCGTATGGCCGCGAGGCGCAATTTATCATCGGGTACAAGGGCATGATCGACCTGGCTCGCAGGTCTGGCAACATCGAAAGCATATACGCTCACTGCGTGTACGAAGCGGACGAGTTTGACTATGAGCTGGGCCTGCACCCGAAACTGCATCATAAGCCAGCGACAGGTCGTCGTGGAGAAATGAAATACGTCTACGCTGTGGCTCACTTCAAAGATGGCGGGTATCAGTTCGAGGTCATGGACAAAGAAGAAATCGAGAAACGCAGGTCCAGATCAAAGGCAGCCAAGAACGGTCCGTGGGTTACCGATTATGAGGAAATGGCCAAGAAAACGGTCATCCGCCACATGTGGAAGTACCTGCCGATCAGCATTGAAATCCAGCAGCAAGCCACGCAGGACGAAGTGGTTCGAAAGGATATCTCCAGCGAGCCAGTAAGCGTGTATAACGAGGCGATTGACGTCAATATCACTTCTGCTGAGAGCGTACCGCTGGACGAAGAAAAACAAGCAGACTCTAGCGAAAACAGCACGCTTTTTGACGAGTGATGCCTCAGGAAGAAAGGTGGTTTCCACTCCCGGACCTATACCGCACATTGGGCGATCCAGACACGCTCAAGAGATTTGCCGCAGCGTATATGATGCGGTACTACCCGGAGTGGAAGCCACTCAAGATCAATAATTACAGAGTCCTGGCTGAAAGGAGAGAAATAGATGAGTCATAACAATTACGATAACGAACAATTCAAGGGCAGTGTTTTAAATGAACTTTCAAAGTTGGATACCAAAGTCCGCCAGGAATTAGATGTAATTTTAGCTGACACTGCACACCTACACTTAACGGAACTTGCGAAGTGCGAATCACCAATCGAGTCAATTATGCTTCTGTGGTTAAGGCACTACTTTCTGATGCGTGACCAGGAATACAAACAGTGGGATAACTTCCCTTTAATATCCATCGAACCACAAAGAACAGTAGAGAAAGGAAAGAAAAAATATCGAGTGGACATAGCTTTAGATTGCTTGTTTAAAGGCGAAAATCACAGCTTTGCAATTGAATGTGATGGCCATGAATTTCATGAAAAGACGAAAGAACAAGCAGCAAGAGATAAGCAACGGGATAGAGACTTACAATCCATGGGATACAGGGCGCTTCGATGCACTCAAGATTGTGGAGAAAGTAACAGGCATCTATGACGAAGAAATGGCTTATCTCAAAAAGATATATCCAGACAACAATTGGTTATGAAGACAAGAACGGATCTAACGCCAGTCCCCCTTTACTGGGCGGGCGTTTTACGAAAGGAGGCGATTTAGTAATATGGCAAGTCCTCAACCTACAGATGCACACCTGAGGTTAGCACACTCTCTTTTTGAAGAGATCGCAATGCGAGACTTTTCGAAGCGTCAGCGGAGCATCATTGATTTGGTACTAAGGCTGAGCTGGGGGTGCGGTAAAAAAGCTTGGATGTATGACGGATATGCAGACTTCGAGGCTGTTGGTGTGTACCGAAACGTAGTGAGCGAAGAGCTGCAATATCTGGAAAGGAACCAAGTGATAAGGTGGTTTCCTGAGTACCGAATCATCATGCTGAACAAACATTTTGACGACTGGACGATCGCACGCAAGAAAAAAACTTCGTCGGAGCACATGAAAAAGCTGGTTAATAGCAGCTTACAAAACATTGAAGTCACCAACGTTTTATTGTCGACGTTATTACAAAACATTGATCAGAACAACGAATCATTGTCAGGATCAATAAAAAATATGACAGGCGACAATAAAAAATATGATGGGGATAACTCTTCAAACCCTTGCGGCTCTAAGGACGAAGAGGGGTCTAAAGAAAGTCTTTTAAATAAATCTATTAAAATATCTTCTTCTACGAACGAGATACATAACGGGATCGGCATCAATGACACTGTTCTGGAAGAAGAGTTGGAACTGAATGAAATGGAGCTGGCGTTCAAACGAGCAGAAGAAAAGATGATCACCAAAACAGGTCGCATGTATTACCTGAAAGGGGACGAACCAAAAAATATCCATTCGTTTCTTCTCAGTGGAGGAACAGTGGACATGCTCCTAGCTGCCATAGACGAAGCATTCGATCAGTATCAGCCCCGTTATCCAAGTGACAAAATCACTTCAATCAACTACTGCCTGACGTTCGCTTGGAAAAAGCTTGAACGAGACAAAGCGATCGGGAATGGTAAAGATGCACAACCTATGCCTGCTCGCAGCCAACTTCAGCCAAGACAAAGGCGGAACAACGTCGTACCAATGGTGGACAAGCTGCCAGAGAGTGTTCAGTGGCAAATGAAGCAGGAGCAGGACGGGGCTATCCAACCGAGCAAAGGAAGGCTACTGCAAGACGATCCCGAGTTGATGGCAAGGCTCGAACGCATGAGAAAGTCAAGGACAGCAAGCAGGTAGAACAGGAGGGATACGGATGCAAGTACGATCGGCATTTAACCTCACTCTCGCAAAATCAGAACCATTTGGTCTCGTTAATTGCGATTTTTGGCAAAACGATCAGGGCGATGTCTTTATGACCATTGCGCAATTAGCTGGAGCGCTCGGATACTCTGATCGTTCTGGAGTCGACAAAATCATTCAGCGAAATGAATACCTGGAGGAAGCCGATTTTTCAGTACAGGACAAATTGTCCGGCACTGACGGAAAGCTCTACACCACACGACTTTTTACCGAGGATGGCATTTACGAAGTGGCGATGCTCGCCAAGACTCCTGCGGCACGTAAATTTCGTGGGTGGGTGCGTGAAGTAATTAAAGCAATCCGCAAGCATGGCATGTACGCGAAGGATGAGCTGCTAGATAACCCGGACCTACTGCTGGATGTCGTCTCCAAGCTGAAAGCAGAGCGCGACAAGCGGATGGCAGCAGAAACTAAGGCACTTGTCCTAGAGCAGCGTGTAGCGGAGTACGAGCCGAAGATCACCTACCTGGATCAGATTCTGCAGTCCAAAGATACGGTGACAATTACGCAGATTGCCAAAGACTACGGCATGAGTGGACAAAAGCTGAACCAAATCTTGAACGAGGAAGGGGTTCAGTACAAACAAAACGGACAGTGGTTGTTGTACAGGAAGTATCACGATAAGGGCTACACCAAGTCTTATACGGTTGATGTCGTTCACACCAACGGTCAGCAGACCGTCAAGATGAACACGCGTTGGACGCAAAAGGGGCGGCTGTTTATACACGATGTGCTGACCAGACGAGGATTTGTAGCAATGATCGACCGCCGCGATATCGGGGCATAGAGGGAGGTCGCGAGGATGGACAATACTCTGCTTCGCAGGATCAACCAGCGCCAAGAAGCGCCTGTAGGAACACTGACGCGCGGTTTGATCTATTCTGACGACGAAATCATACATGACCTGCTGTTCTTTTACCGCGATGCTGGTTTGATTACCTTCGGCGGAGAAGAGATCAACGACAGAACGGTGATACGAGTGAGGAGGGGAAGGCGTGGGACAAGCAAAAGAGCTCCGCATCGTCATACCAGGCAATCCGCCAACGATAAACCACGTCTATCGTAACGTCTCCATCAATCGGCGCATCACCACAAGAGACGGTCAACGCTGGGTCAGAGACGTGCAAGCAATCGCCATAGCAACTATTCAACAGCAAAGTTGGCAGAAGAGTGCAAACGAGAAATTGGTTGCAGAAGTCATGATCTATTGGCCAACCCGGCGAAAGCGAGACGTCGAGAACGTTGGGAAGCTGCTTTGGGACGCACTGGAGGGCATTGTGTACGAAAATGACCACTGGCTGCTGCCGCGATACATGGACTTCTCAGTGGACAAGCATAACCCGCGGGTGGAAATCAGGTTCTATCGATTCGAAGAAGGAGTCGCATAAAGAGAGGGAGAGTGTGGAAGATGAGCAGATTAGCGCCTAATAGATACGGCACAGATATGCGGGCGCGTAAAAGAACAGAGCCGGTACAGGCCGTAAACAACGAATGCATAACGCGGCCCATGACACCCGCTGAGCGCGCATGGATGGACTCACTGCCGAAGCCGCATCCAAAGTCCAAAATTATTGGCATGAGCATTGCGGCTGAAAAGGCCATGAAGCGCAAAGGAAAGGGCTACGTAGGGTAACGCAGCCCATGCCCGCCGAACAGTTCGCGAACGTTGTTGTAGACGCGGACGTGCATGTCCGGGAAGACAAAAGCAATTTCTCCATCTGCCAATCGTAGTTTGTGAGACGGTTGCTCTATGACAAAAGGGACCTCCATCGCCTGCAATGCTTCTTTCAAATAACCAACATCAGACCATGGAACCGCATAGTAAAACGACTTTTCCATACGAAACACACTCCTTTTTCCACATCATATCGCACTAGGGAGGGTATCGCATGAATTTCGTTGAGCCAATACGTAATCCAGGAAAGATCGAGGAAATGAAACAACTACTGTTGCAGCAATCGGAACGGAACTACTTTTTGTTCGTGATGGGCATAAACACAGGATTGCGAATATCTGATCTGCTGCGCTTGAAAGTGGCGGACGTGAAAGGTAAGAGTCACATCATCTTGGTTGAGAAGAAGACGGGCAAGCGAAAACGGTTCTTGATCAATGACAATCTGCGGAACGAGGTCGATCAATACGTCATTGGCAAGAAAGGCGACGAGTATCTGTTTGCCTCAACGAAAAGACCGCTGCCGATTACGCGAGTCAGGGCCTATCAAATCATCAACGGAGCTGCGAAGAAGATAGGACTGAGCGAGATCGGTACACATACACTTCGCAAGACGTTTGGCTACCACTTCTATCAGCGGACGAAGGACATTGCGACACTTCAAATGATTTTCAACCATTCGCATCCTTCGATCACGTTGAGATACATCGGTATCACGCAAGACTTGATCGACGACGCGGTGAACAGATTCAGCTTGTAGAGGCTGGGAACAAACGCTCAATTAAGTTAAATAGGCGGTGAAACGCATGAGGATGCTGTCGTTATTCGCTGGCATCGGCGGAATTGATTTAGCAGCTCATTGGGCCGGCATAGAAACGGTAGCGTTCTGTGAGATCGAGCCGTATTGCCAGAAGGTTTTACAAAAGAATTGGCCTGGAGTGCCAATCTTTGATGACGTGAGAACGATCAATAAACAGCAACTCATTGAAAAGGGGGTCATAGGGGATGAGCGATCAATTGACATTATTTGCGGAGGATACCCTTGCCAACCTTTCAGTAATGCCGGGCAACGCCTTGGCGAAGAAGACGACCGTCACCTCTGGCCAGAAATGCTTAGGCTTATCAAAGAACTCAGGCCCACTTGGGTCCTTGGAGAAAATGTTGATGGACACGTCACTTTGGGGCTCGACACTGTGCTTGCTGACTTGGACGAAGCGGGTTACACCGCAAGGGCGTTTGTTATTCCAGCTGCAGCCGTCTACGCGCCGCACCAACGCAAAAGAGTCTTCGTTGTGGGCCACACCGAGCGCGGCGGATGCGGTGGGGAGTCATGGGGGCGGACAGGGACGATCACTCAGAACCGATATAGCCAACTGGAAGAAGGGGATGTGGCCTACTCCAAAAGCATCGATTCGGGGAGATTGTCCATCCGAGCGTGCGCGTCGAAGCCCGGATTTGCATGCAGCAGTCAAGATGTGGCCAACACCCAGGGCGAACGATGCGGAGAAACGTGGGAACTTCGACGTAACGAACGAACGGAACGGATTACCGGGAGCGGTAAAACATTGGCCAACTCCAGCAGCACAGGACGGGAAGAATTCAGCCTTGCCACCTTCACAGATGGATCGGGACACGGTTCCAGGCGCAGTAATGAGAGAAGGACACCAAGGGCAACTGAATCCAGAATGGGTGGAAACCTTGATGGGCTTTCCGATTGGTTGGACAGATTTAGATGGCCAGCCGCAATGGGATTAGATCAGTACGATTGGGAGCCATCCCGGGTGATAACCGGCATGAAAGGAAAGGTCCGGGAGGCGCGGTTGAAGTCTTTAGGGAACGCAGTAAATCCGGTCCAGGTGCTCCCGATCATTTGGGGTATAAAGCAGATTGACGATCAGGCAATTTAACTCTTTGTGTAGGGAGGAAAAGATCATGGAAACTTATTCGTTTGAACAAGCGAAGCAGCATGCGTTGGATTGGTGCAATAATAACCCAGGCTGGAAACGCATTTGCGATATAGAGAACACTGATGCGCTGTACTGCACTTTCTCCGAATTGCCTAAGAAGGAGCAAAAATACTGGCTTGATACTTATGGGGAATACTCCGCCGAATCTGCTTGGCGCGAGTTTGGGCGCGGTAAATGCAAGGTACCTTATGGCTTCATCACTGGGAAAGGTGAGTTCTACGACGACGTTCTAAAGGTTCCATTGCACCATAATTTGATGCAGGTCTACAAGGTCGGTAAAAGGGCTGTTTAACAAAATAGTTAGGGAAGGAAGTGCAATATCTCATGTGGCCGATGCATGCAAAGAACGGCTTGAAGCGCGGTGACCGAGTAAAACACATCAACAGCCATCGCAGCAAGTGGAAACACCTGGTCAACGGCGAGGTGGAGGACATCTCCATGACGGAAGAGTCGGTTTATGTGAAGTGGTACGACGATAACGGAAATCCAGTTCACTGGGCGAAGTACGATTGCCACAAGATTGAGAAAAGAGACGAGGGAGGAAAGAACGATGGGACAATTTGAAACAAAGCACACAGCCTTTAACCTGACTTTCAAGGAGCATCCCGTTTTCAAGGATCAGCAAATCGTTGAAGACAGCGCGGGCGATGTGTTCCTTTGGATCGATACTGACAGCGGAAAAGTAAGCTTTGGCGGCAAATACTTTCAAATCTACAACGAGCAGAAGCTTGTCCAGGCGATGAAGAATTTCGCTTATATCGCACATGAGTTCGTGGAAAAGGTAAAAGCCGGGAAGGACCATGAGCAGAATTTGTATGATCAGTTCCAAAAGGCGCTGAAATTTGAGGAACAGGTCACCGAGTGGAAAAAGCCTGTCAAGTTCTTCGAAATCCATTGCCCGTATTACGCACTGATTAAAGCGCCAGATAAAGACCAGGCGATCAAGGTGTACACGGAGCATGTGGCAGAAGATGACGGCACGCTGCACGAAGAAATTAGTGAAGTAGATCGGGATTACGCGCTTGTCTCTTTCAGTCGCGGGGCAAAAGAAGACAAGAAAGAGGTTCCGATTTTGGAAATACTCAAGGACTTTCAAAGTGAAGGTAGCGCAGTGCTGCTCATTGGCAGCGATGTCTTGTGATGGAGGTCGGGATATGACAGAGCAGCAGATCATTGAAACGCTGGCAACGAAGGTGATGGGGTGGTCAACAAAGAGCAAACAATCATCTTTCTGGCTTGATTTTGAGGGGCATTTGCGACCGAAACGTAGTTGGAACCCACTCCAAAACATAGCAGATGCGTGGCAGGTGGTTGAACAAATTAAAAAAGACGGATTCGATGTACAGATTTATCGCGGACAAGGATTTACGAGCGTTGAAATCATCGAATCAAGCCAGGGGATGATTATTGGCGAGTATGAAGGGGTAACAACACAGGAGTCTATATGCCACGCTGCACTCAGAGTATTCGCTGCTGACTTAACACAACGGTAATTGAGATCCATAAGGAGGAAACCCAATTGAATATCAAAGAGGCAAAAGAAGCACTAGCAGCCAAAGGTATTCGCCAATTGAGAAAAGGCGAGTCTTTAGCTGATGCTATAACCTCTATTTACAGAGGTGTACCTAGAAAGGGATACGAATACAAACGCGCTGACGGAAGTCTGATGCATAGAAATGAGATCGTCCGAACAGCACATAGAGAGGCACTTTCTAAAACAGTACAAGAACCGTACTATGTAGGTCCTAAAGCAATAAACATAGACGATATACCAGCGTGCGATGACTTCAGAGACGACCTTTCACAAGCAGGAACCATAGCTAAGTGCCAATATTGCAGCCGCCCACTGAGAGTCGATGAAGACGAGTACGATAGTTTCGACATCTTATGTTGTGTACGCTGCATGGACCACGCCATCTTAGAGCATTGCATGTAAGATAGGGGACACGAAGGTGCGTATTAACAAACCACACGATTTGTAAAGAAAGGCGGAGAACATATGCAAGTTTTGATCAAGGTTAATAATGAGCAAGAGGAACAGGTGGTCAAGAAACTGATAAATGCAATGCGCGAACTTGATTTTCTCGAAGACTTAGAAAGTGCAGACGAAAAATATGCTCCACCCGGCGAGCAGTATCTGGATCCATTTGAGTATCGTTTATTGCGAGAAAATTACCCAGCGGTCTCCGTGGAGGTTGATCCTGCGGTCAGGGAAATGGAGTTTGACGACTCAAATTTCATAACCGGGACATGCAGTTCTTGCGGTAAGACGACAGAAGGGCTGATTGATAACAGACCGATTACATTTTCCGAATATACTGAGTTGGCAAGTAGGGAGTCTACTGAGTCTTGGAAGTGTGAATCATGCTTTGGCGCTTAAATTGACACAACAATCGATTTGAAAAACGAAAGGGGTATGTAAGATGGCAGAAGTAAAAGTCGAGCGCGTATTGGTTCAGGGGACTGTAACATTCACGGTGTCATGCAACGATTTGAAGGGGTTGGTGACACCAGAGCAAGCGGCGGACGAGGAGTTCATGAAAGAGTGGCTTGCAGACAAAGCCTTTAAGCTGATTGACTCAGCGGATGAAGAAGTAGAGTACGAAAACGAGGTTCCCGTGAAGATCAGCAAGGAAACCGCAGATAAGCATACAGGCAACATTGTTGATTCAAGTGTCTGGAAAGAAATACTGGCGGAACATCGAGCGGAGTAGTCTTTTTACAAACCATTACTTTTGTATCTATGGAGGGAAGACAGTGAAAAAGCGCCAGCGGGACAAGATTCTGAAAATCGTTGCTCGTCAGATCAATAGCGGTGACTTTACAAAGCTGAAGCCAGTCCACTTCCGGTGCGTCGACAAAACGATTAGTGACTATATAACCAAGAAATACATTACAGAGTGGCAGCCTTGGTGGTACGACCAAGGCTGCAATCGGAGTAGCATGAGTCTCAAGGATGAGCATAAAAAGTTCTTTGATCAGTGCCGGAAGGAGTTGCAGGCTTGGACAGGCATTGATATGGAGAAATATCGCCAGTATTTTGAACTCAACCACAAAGATAAGTCGAAAAGGAAGCGTGGCAACCGCAAGCCGCGGAAGGAAAAGAAGCAGCCGATCAGGAAACTCAGGAATCCGCGCGAGTACAAGATTCGCGTGAACGAAGGTAATGATCCGACTTGGAAAACGATCATTGCGGAGCCAGCCTTCCAGTATAAAGGATATGAGTTCTTTATTGCTCACTATGAAGGCCGCTGGACAGTCTCTGATGTTGTTTCAGGAGCAAGGATCGCTCGCGATACTCGTTACAAACGAGCCGTAAAATACGCCAAGGGGCTGATCGAGAAACACTTCGATCGCTATGTTGCGATGGTGGAGAGACTCAGACAGGAAGAAACAGCATGACCGAAGTAGAGGTAAGCCTGAATGAAGGCCAACGCTTCCTGATCGAAGACACGGACAGCGTTGCGGTGATCATGGTGGACAAGGTGACTATCCTGCCTGTCGCAAATCAAATCATCTACAGCGGATACTCATTCGATGTTGACTATGCGAGGATGGACTTCGCCAGCAGGCGTAAGGTTCAGATGGTGATGAATACCAAGTTGGAAGCATTTTTTGGCGAAGATGATTGAGGAGGGAACGGGATGCAAAAACGCGAGATCAAGTTTCGGGGGAAACGCAAAGACAACGGAGAGTGGGTGTATGGCTACATCTGGATCATTCCGGTGTTGCAAATTCATTACATTTTGACAGGCAAAATTGATATGCGCGATTGCTCCATCGAGAAATATGAAGTCGATCCAGCATCTGTCGGACAATTCACCGGACTCCGCGACAAGAACGACCGTGAGATTTACGAGGGGGACATCCTGGGAAAAACGTCCGAAACAAGCGGGCTGTCATATCGCTACACCGTTGAATGGGACTCCGAAACTGCACGCTTTATGGCAAGAGGAAAACATTTTCAGGAACTGGTGTCTGACTCATTGGAGCGCTGTTGTGAAGTCATCGGCAATATCTACGAATCGCCAGAACTCCTGGAGGTGGGAGAGTAATGGAGGCAGGACGTGAGCTTGATGTGAAAGTTGCTGAAGCGTTGGGGTGGAAGCCGTATCTTGATGAGGATTTCAACGACTGGGCCACAGAAAAAAATGGTTGGGTGCCTGAGTTCTCAACCAAATGGGGCAGCATGGGCGTGCTGGTGGAGGAAGCACGGAGCCAAGATATTTTACTCGATCACGACATTTATATGGACGGCTATGTTGGTTGCGCAAGACGTTTCGAGGCACTGGACTGTCCATGTTATCAAGCAGGAGACACAGCGCCACATGCGGTTAGCATGGCGTTCCTAAAGTTGAAAGGCGTTGCAATTTAACAAAAGAAAAAGCCACTCTTTCGAGTGACTATCTGCAAGCGGATATCAGCTTCAGTCAGTTGTACACCTTGTTCGTCCTTTTCGTGCAACTCGGCAACCAGATCTGATAGAGCATCAAACATATTGCGTATTGGATTGGACACGATCGTTCCCCCTTTTTTACAGTTTATTGCGAGTGACCAGGTTTTCTTCTTGATAAGAGCAGGAACATCTTTTTTATCGGACATGCTTGATCGATCCTTTCGTTAGAGCTAGTCCAACTCCATTGCGATTACATTTTTGATACCGTGTATCATTTCTCGGAGCACATCAGTAGACAAGTCTTCATCGCGATCACAATAGGTTTCAACGTTCTCAATCAATTGTCGAGCATGTGCTAAAACCTTATTTTTTCGTTCTAATTGCTCCAGCAAGCTATCAGACATTGCGTTACCTCCAGCCAATGTAACAGTTCTTGTGTCTAGTTTACATTGGCTGGAAACAAAAAAATAGCCCCCAACCGGGAGCCCGAATATGCGTTCGTCAAAACAATTATACCACGAGCAAACGGACAGGGGGAACAGAAGATGAGCGCTGTTGAAAAAGAAGAGTTTGTGGTAAAATATCCCTTAGAGAAGGGCGTCAGGGTCGTCATAATCGAGGACGGCAATGTCGTAGAGAGTTGTAAACTCGAAGCTCACCACAGGTTCACGATCATCACCCAGGATGACAAGCTACTAGATACCGAAGAGACCAAACGCAAACGATACCGCAAAGCCAAATAAAGAGCCTGACTGAAAAGCAGAGGGCGTCAGAATGTTCACCCAATACGGGTGTGTTCTGGCGCCCTTTTTATTTTGCCCAAAGGAGGACAAGCCATGGCAAAGATATACGAAATCATGAAAGAGAAACGGAAGCGCCGGAATGAGCCGATTAGTTTCGCGAAGCATCTGGGCGGAGCCATAGAGCGGTATAAGCGGCGGGCAGCACCGGCCAGGACAACAGAGGTAATGACCATCGATCAAATCAAGAAGCTGATGGGAGACACAGGCAAACGTCAGTTCCTGAAAGACAGAAACAAAGCTCGCAAATAAACGCACTGGGGAGGGGTTCTCATGCACGATTTGCTGATGGGGTATAAACAGACACGGAAAGGCTTGAACGCCGCATATGAGGCACTCAGGAAGGCGACGGAAGCCGGAAACGAGGGAGCTATGGCCGAGCGGCAGATAATTGGCGAAATGCGCGGGGAAGTGGAATGGATCATCGAGTGGTTGGAGACAGGTCGGCGGCCGGGGAACAGAAGAGGCATTGAGCGGCGAGCAGCGTACGAGCGAGAAAAGCTGATGGACCCGGTACGTATGCAGGCATTCGTCTCCCGGGGCACCGCGGGGAGCCCGTGTAACCTGACCGAGTGGCAGAGGTTTCAACTAGAAGATGCTTTGTCCAGCCTCACAGAGCGGGAGCGCGAGTGCTATGTGTTAACGCATGGCGAAGGCTTCTCGTTCGAGGACACAGCTCGCCTGCTGAATATCACAAAGAGCAGCGTGCAGACACTCGTCACTCGGGCACAGACCAAAATTTCAGAACGAGTTACAAACAGTCTATTCTTCGTTGGATAGGCTGTTTATTTTTTACGGTCAAAGGGAATGAGGAAAGGAGAATTTTTCGTATGTACAGGGGGAGTGAGGTAATGGGTTTGGATTTAAGGGTAAATGAACCTTGGTTAACGACAGGGGCCATACAGTTAGCTGTTTTTTCAATCATTTTGCTTGTTGTCTTGATAATCATACATACATTCGTGCCCAGATTTTTGAGAGGCATTTTTAATGCTGCTGCTATGTTAGGGGGAATCTACCTGTTCGCAAAGTGGATTAGCTGAAACGGTCGTTTTTTGTCATACGAAAGCCCGCTATATACGAAAGGACTTTTTCTTTCGCGAACCCCTCCTACCGCCCGGGAAACTGGGCGGATTTTTATAAGAAAAGCATCCGTCTTGAACGGATGCATAGAGAAGACTAGAACTCAACAGAAAACCTTGGTGTATATAATTGTCCTGAAGGTCTTGCGGAAGAAATTTTTGAAATGGTAAAACTACGGATCTCGTTGCGCATCTGACACCACCCAAAAAAACGAGTATCACGGAAAGAATAAGGCTCAACAAGCCTTTGCTCACCATCGTAAATAATGAAGACCATTTCTCTACGAGCACCGCAGGTTCTAATTGTTTCTATAACGCTCATCGTTTCTCGCCTCCAATCAGAAAGGGGTCAAAAAGTGAATAAGGTCATACAGTTAAAAAGACCAATCAGTGACGATTACATAACATATGTACCAGAGAACAAACCACCGATTGAGACTGCAGTCTTCGTTTACTGCAAAGGATGTAAGAAAAAGCATCTTTTGTACCCTGTTTATGATGAGGACACCTACCAGATTGGATGGTGGTGGTGCTTTAACTTAAACGAACCGTTTCGTGTCTGAGTGTTCATAGGAAGAAGGCTGATTTTTATGGATTTTATCAAAGGGGAAATCACAGCATATTGCTTCATGGTACAAAGAGGGAAGCCTGCGGCTATGATGCCAATTCAAGAAAGATTTCGTGAAGGTGTCATCAATTTTGTGACTAATCAAGAATTGCAAGTGTATACCGAGCCTTTAGCAGAAGGTTGGGTTGCATTGTGGATATATAAGTATCCGCATATTCTCGACGTCATAAAAAACATCCCGCAGACTCCTTCTTCTGTGTTTGACCATTGGATACTCGGAAAGCTGTTCGGTTACGAAGAATCAGCAATCCAAGAATTTGTAACTAAGGTTTAGCGATACTCTGTTCCGGTGCACTTAGGGCAAGGAGGCAGTGTATCTGTGTTATCATCAAGACTAACTGATTGACCACAACTTTTGCAGATGTAAGTACCTTTTCCGGGTTTCTCACCAGTTCTTGGCATATGTATCACCTCCTTCAGAATAAAAGGTTTGATAACACTTGCGTTAAATCCTTTCAAATGTCGGAAAATGTCGGTCGAAAGTTGTAGGATAATAGTCCTTTCTGTTGAATCAAGTAGCAGGGAGGGAGTTAAATTTGGATCAAATTCAAAAAATATCTGAAGCAGGGGCCATTGCATTACTTGAAGTATTAGGTTTGTGGATTTTCCTGCCTATAATTGTATTTTTTATGATAGCTTGGGTCATCAAGTTAAGAGGACAGCTTTTCAACTTTGTGTTTTTTATTTTTATGTTTGCAGTTATTTATGTCTTCATTACACAAGGACTGCAAACGATACCCACGGTTTATTACGATAAAGTAGGCACCCTATGAGGTGCTTTTTCTTTTGCAAAACAACTCAAACAATGGTGGTGGTGATGATGTAGTGTCAACCGACTGGGACGATATCAAACGGGAGTACGAGACGACAGACATTTCTTTGTCCGACCTAGCTGACAAGCACGGAATCAAGTACCCGACCATGAAAAGTCGAAAACAGCGGCAAGGATGGACGAAGGACGCATCCGCAGACGCAAAAGATGCATCTTCTCAGGCTCGGGATGCATCCAAACGGAGCCGAGCAGGGCCGCCGCGAGGCAATAAGAACGCAGTGGGGCATGGAGCTCCCAAGGGTAATCAAAACGCCGTAGGAAACGACGGAGGAGCGCCGAAGGGCAATTCCAACGCCGTCACCCACGGCTTTTTTCGTAAGTTCTTTCCGGAAGAGACGCTGGAGATCATGGAGCAGATTGAAACCAGGTCACCGCTGGACATGCTCTGGGACAACATTGTGATCCAGTACACAGCGATCATCCGGGCGCAGCAGATCATGTTTGTCCGCGATCAGCAAGACGAGACGCGAGTGCTAAAAAAGCAAAAGGAAGGCGAAACATCGTTTGAACAAGAGTGGGAATACCAGCACGCCTGGGACAAGCAGGCGACCTTCCTCCAGGCACAGTCCCGCGCCATGGCGACGTTGCAGTCGCTCATTCGCCAATACGAGGACATGTGCAACAAGGGTCTGGCGACCGAAGAGCAACGCCTGCGAATAGAAAAGCTGAAGGGCGAGGTCAAATTGCTTGAGCAAAAAGCAACCGCAGAAACCGACAAGCCAATCGAGATCCTCATCAAGCGAAAGGATGATGCCAAATGATCGAAAAAGAAGTAAACCCGCATTTCGAGGACTTCCTTTTCGACTGGCAACATAAGTTTTATTTCCTGGTTGGTGGCTATGGATCGTCGAAGAGTTACCACGTCGCTCTGAAGCTCATCCTGAAGCTACTGGACGATAAACGCACCGCGTTGGTAGTGCGTGAGGTTTACGATACCCATCGCGATTCTACCTACTCGCTGCTTGAAGAGATCGTGACCGACTTGGGGCTAGATGGGACGATCAAATGCATCACGTCTCCCATGCAGATCAGGTTTCCGAATGGCAGCAAGATCATTTTCAAGGGTATGGACAAGCCTGCAAAGCTCAAGTCAATCAACAATGTCTCCATCGTGTGGGTGGAGGAATGCTCTGAAGTGAAGTATGAGGGATTCAAGGAACTTACAGGGCGTTTGCGGCACCCGACACTTCCGCTGCACATGATCTTGTCGACCAATCCTGTCAGCACATCAAATTGGTGCTACAAATACTTTTTCAAGGACAGCAAAAAGAAACATCATGTTCTGGATGATGCTGATTTGTACCGTGATCGAATCACTGTGGTGAAAAACACGTACTATCACCATTCGACGGCTGATGACAACTTGTTCCTGCCGCCGAGTTACATTGAGCAACTGGACGAGTTGAAGATACATGATCCTGATTTGCACAGAGTAGCCCGAAAAGGCCAATTCGGAGTAAACGGGGTAGTTGTATTCCCTCAGTTCCAAACGCAGACACACGAGGCTGTTATGGCTGCCATACGAGCCATCAGAAAGCCGATCATGCGGAACGGGATGGACTTTGGATTTCAGACATCCTACAACGCATTGTTACGTCTGGCTGTCGATCATAACGAAAAAATCCTGTACATCTACTGGGAATACTACAAAAACAAGATGACGGATGACCGGACAGCAGAGGAAATCGACGAATTTCGGCAGTCCGGGGAACTGATCAAAGCAGACAGTGCCGAGCCAAAGACGATACAATTCTTTAGGCAAAAGGGGTTCAACATGCGTCCGGCTAAGAAGTTTCAAGGCTCTCGAGCGCAGTATACCAAGAAGATCAAACGCTTCAAGAAAATCATCTGCTCTGATCGGTGCCCAAACGCCATCGAAGAGTTGAAGGAGCTCACTTTCGCAGTCGATAAGCAAGGGGAGATCATCGAAGACGAGTTTACGATCGACCCACACACGCTGTCGGCTATTTGGTATGCGCTCGATGATTACGAAGTGTCAGACCTGAAAGGCGGCTCTGTTTGGTTCCCGGAAGAAAGGAGGTAAGGACATGTTTCTCGATTTGAATATTTTCGACTCTAACCAACAAGAGCATATCGACAGCATCATATTGCGTGGCAAAATGTCGGAAATGAGCATCGAGCAGATCATCAACGAAGAAATCAGCGAGTGGCGAGCATCCAAGAAGCGAAAGTGGATGGTCACAGGCGAGAACTACTACAAGAACAAAACGGACATCCTGCAACGCGAACGAAAAGCCGTTGGTGCTAGTGGCGCGTTAGAGCCAGTACCAAACCTTGCGAATAACCGACTAGCCAACGCCTTTGCACGCAAACTGGTCGATCAAAAGGTGGGCTATCTGCTCGGCAAACCGCTGAGCATACAAGCGGATGCCGAGGAATACGTAGAAGTTCTCGGCAGTTTCTTCGACAAGGCTATGATGCGTAGGCTACAGTCCATCGGAAAAGAGGCAATCAACAAAGGTATCGCATGGTTGCATGTCTACTACGACGAAAAAGGCGCACTGAGCTTCAAGAAGATGCGAAGCGAGGAAATCATACCACTCTGGCGAGACGATGCTCATACGGTCTTGGATGCGATTATCCGCGTGTATGATGTGGTTGTTTACGAGGGCACGAAACGAAATGTCGTAACCAAAGCGGAGTGGTGGGACACGCAAGGCGTAAGACGGTACACATACAATGGCATAGGTCTTACTGCTGACGTGGAAGCAGGAGACGTTGGATCGCATTTTACTGTTGTTTCAAACGGCGTAGAAACACCGCTTAACTGGTCAGTCATTCCGTTTATTCCATTCAAGTACAACGAAGAAGAGCAGCCGCTGATTGAGTTGATTAAATCGCTTGTAGACGACTACGACCGCAACAAGAGCGACAACAGCAATAACCTGGAGGACTTGCCGAACAGCCTCTATGTTGTCAAAAACTATGACGGTACGAGCGCATCTGACTTCCGCAAAAACATTTCCACGTATCGGACTGTATTTGTATCGGATGACGGGGACTTGAAATCCGTAGGCATCGAAATCAACACCGAAGCCTTGAAAAACCACATGGACATGTCGCGGAAAGATATTTATGAGTTTGGGCGCGGCGTAGATACGCAGTCCGATAACTTCGGTGGCGATAAGTCAGGCGTGGCACTTAAATTCCTCTACGCTGACCTTGACATGGATGCAAACATGATGGAGACAGAGTTTCAGGCATCATTGGAACAATTGCGCTGGTTTATTGATGTGCATTTGTACAACACAACCAAGGTTGATTACAGCGGAGAACAAGTTGACTTCATCTTTAACCGCGACATTCTGATCAATGAGACGGACTCCATCTCCAATGCGAAGAATAGTGTAGGCATTATCTCAGACGAGACGATCGTTTCCAATCATCCATGGGTAACCGACGCCAAGGACGAAATGGAACGACTGAGAAAGCAGAAGGATGATGCGCTTGAACAGGTTAATCACTATGGGGGTCTGAGAGGAGGCAATTCAAATGCTGACCAAGGAGGCGTCCCGCAGGATTAATTACTTGATCGAGCAACTGTGCCTATCTCATACCGCTACGTTGCATAAAGGCGAAAAGATTAACAACGATGACATGCAGGCTTTGGCTGCACTGATCTCTTCCATCGAACCAACTATTGGTGAAGGAATTGGCGTTATCGGCTTTTTGGCTGGTGACGCCAATGATACGGGAGGAGATGACGAATGAAATCCGAGGATTATTGGGCGAGGAGGATGGAAACGCTCAATGAGGCGCAGCTTGCTAAAGGCGGCGACTACATCAAGAAAATGAACGAGGAATACGCCAAGGCAATGGCCTCGATCCAGCGAGACATCAACGTCTTTTATCAGCGTTTTGCAACCAACAATTCAGTGAGTCTCGCAGAAGCTCGGCAAATGTTGAAAGCCGGTGAACTGAAAGAGTTCAAGTGGAGCGTCGAGGATTATATCCAAAAGGGTCGAGAGAACGCCATTGATCAACGCTGGATGAAAGAGTTGGAGAATGCCAGCATCAAAGCGCGCGTAAGTCGTTTGGAAGCATTACAAGTGCAGATGAGGCAGCAGGTTGAGATGTTGGCTGCTTCCAAGCAGAAAGGCATCACCGACCTGCTCGGAAACAAAATCTACAAGGACAACTATTATCACTCGATCTTTGAATTGCAAAAAGGCGCAGGCTTCGGCTCGTCATTTGCTAAACTCGACAGCCGGTTCATCGATAACGTACTAACAACACCATGGGCGCCAGACGGAGCAAACTTCAGCTCACGAATCTGGAAAGATCGCGCCAAGCTAGTGGCCGAACTTCAAACGACGCTGCTTCAAGGATTTATCCGCGGTGATCCATCGGACAAGCTCATTCAGCAGCTCATGGTACGGATGGGAGTGTCCCGGTCCAATGCTGAGAGGCTGGTACTTACAGAGGCGGCCTTCTTTTCGGGGCATTCCCGCCGCACAGCGTATACAGAACTCGGTGTCGACGAATTCAAGAACGTGGCCACACTGGATAAAAGGACATCAACGATATGCAAGACGATGGATGGAACTGTATTCAAGGTATCCGAGGCACAGCCGGGTGTTAACTGCGCGCCTTTTCACAGCCGCTGCAGAACGGTGGATATCCCGCATTACGATGGCAATGTAAATGAGCGAACAGCGCGCGGCGACGACGGCCAAACATACGATGTGCCTGGAGACATGACCTACAAAGAATGGGCCGGTGAACATCTGGACGGTGCCGTCGAAGAACCGCCAAGCCAGAGTTTTAACCGGAAATTTAATCCAAAGGCAAGTTACCACATTGAGATGCCAAACACCCCGGAGCCTGTATTGGAGAAAATTGCGGAAGTAAACCGGAGCATCGCTCGCCAAGGGCACAAAGATGCCAAGGAAATCATGGTGATAATGGACGCGGCTGGCCAGGAGATTGGGCGGGCGATCGGGGAAATTAACCGAGTCATGTTCACGCCAGAGATTCATGAAACGCTGCTTGTCGCACCGCGTAATTCCATCACGTTAACCCATAATCACCCACGGGGAACACGAGTGAATGTGAAGGACGCACGCAACCTGGCACTGTACCCTTCCCTTGCTCATATTGTCGCGACGGGCCACGATGGCGGATTGAGTCATGTATCCACTCTTGGCAACGTGGTAGACCTGGTCATGTTCAACGAGGTGATGGCGAGAGCAGCCCAAACGGTCGACACTCGATTACAAAAGGATAAGAAGTATGCTACAATGTCCTCAAGTTTACGAGATGAATACTTTGATTATCTCGTGTTGCTGGAAATCGTAAAAGAACTGGGGTGGGAGTATGGCGAAGAGTTCGAGGCATCAAAAGGAAAAGATCGGTTTGATCGATGATGCGCCAATCCGGTTAGATTACAGCAAATCATCCGAGGAACGCGTAGCCGATTATATCCGACAGGTCAATGAGCCATTTGAAAAGGCGCAGACTGAATTTGAAAAAGGGCAATCAAATAAATGAGCAAAGCACTCTCAGAAATAACGAGGGTGCTTTTTGTTTACTTGAAATTCCGCCGTTTCGGTACTGTCGGCGTAAAAGAACAGGACATCACCGGACGCGACCGGGTTAACAAGCGAAGATGAAAGGATGGTCATATATGGATTGGTTGAAAGAACTGCTCAAGGGAATGCAATTAACCGATGAGCAAATCAAACAAATCACAGAAGGGGTTGAGGGCAATTACAAAGGTTACGTGCCTGAGCATCGCTTTAAAGAGGTTAACGATGCGAAAAAGTCGCTGGAATCCACCCTGAAAGAGCGGGATCAGCAACTGGCTGACTTGAAAAAGTCGGCAGAAGGTAACGAAGCCTTGCAAGCAAAGATCAAAGAGTTGGAAGATGCGAACAAACAAGCCGCTGACAAGTACCAAGCCGAGTTAAAAGAACTGCGTACCACCACGGCGCTGAAACTCGCATTGAATGGAAAGGTTCACGATCCTGACCTTGTGGCTGGTCTGCTGGACAAAACCAAAATCGAATTGGACGAAACAGGCAACGTAAAAGCTGGTTTCGACGATCAAATCAAAGCCTTGCAAGAGAGCAAGGCTTTTTTGTTTGTGCCTGAGAAGAAGGAAGAAGGGTTCCAATTCCGGGGCATGAATCCAGTGGACGGTATGGGTGCAGGCGGCGAAGGAAAACAGCCGAACATTGGCAAGCAGTTAGCTGAACAAAACAAACAGGCTGGCGCAGCGATGCAAGAAGCCCAAGCAAACTATTTCAAGTAAAACGGAGGTAAAAGACAATGAGCAAATTTGTAGAAACAAGCTATGGATCACCGAAACAAATCCTCAAATTCCCTGACCATTATGTCGCAATTGCGGTAACGGTTGATGATTCAGGCGTTTCCGCTGGCCTGGATGGCAAAAAGATCGTGCCTGCCGGAACAATCATCGGCGGCGGATTCTTGGGAGACGACACGAAAAAGGCGGTAAAAACAAACGGTGTCGGCGCAGAAGGCGTGCTGTTAAACGATACAGACGTAACGTATGGCCCGGCTCCTGGTGCAGCCGTTATCCATGGTTTTATCGCAACAAGCAAACTGCCAGAAGCACCTGTAACGGATGCTGTGACAGCACTCAAACAGATCACGTTTATTAAGTAAGCAAAGGAGAGAATATAAATGCCTACAATTTTTGATCTTATCAATGCGCGCAATATTGCCACGTACTACGAAGAAAACGGATCAAACAAGATTCCGTATCTCGGCGAAACGCTTTTCCCGGCACGCAAACAGCTAGGTCTTGATCTGAGCTGGATTAAAGGATTTAACGGCCTGCCTGTATCTTTGAAACCATCCGAGTTCGATGCAAAGGCAACGCTGCGTGACCGCGTGCAAATGAACAAAATCGACACAGAAATGCCATTCTTCCGCGAAGCTATGCGTGTTGGTGAGAAAGAACGTCAAGAACTGCTTCGCTTGATGTCCTCCACTAACTCGCAATATCTGATGCCCGTTATTAATCGTATCTACGATGACGCAACCAACCTGGTAAACGGCGCTCGTGTTATCTCCGAGCGAATGATTATGCAGCTGTTGTCTACAGGTAAAATCTCGATTGCTGCCAATCGTTTGAACTACGACTATGACTACAAGCTGCCAGCCGAACACAAAGAAACGCTGACATCAACCGATCAATGGAGCGACCCAAACAGCAATCCAGTTGATGATATCCGCACATGGCAAGATAAAGTCGAGGATGACACCGGAGTACGTCCAACTCGTGCAATTTGCACACGCAAAACATGGAATTACCTGTTGACAAACAAAACGATTCGACTGGACATGAATCCAGCTGGTGGTCAAAACATCATCCTCACTGACTCCATGTTGCAGCAATACCTCGCGGCTAAGCTTGGCGTTTCCGCGGCGGTGTACAACAAAAAGTTTGCGCTTGAAGTTGGCGGAGCAGCTCAAAATTTCTATCCAGACGACTACTTCACACTCATCCCTGAAGGTAACCTTGGAAACCTGTACTACGGCACAACACCAGAAGAGGCTGATCTGATGAGTGGCGGAACGTCCGCGGAAGTCCAGGTGGTCAATACAGGCGTGGCAATCACAACTGTTAAAGAGCCGCATCCGGTCAATGTTGAAACGATCGTTTCTCAAATCTGCCTACCATCCTTCGAGACGATCGATACGATCTTTATCGCGAAAGTGGCGTAGAGAGCGGATTTCTCCCCTCTCTATTTTCCTGAAAGGAGTGTAGCTTACTGTGGCAAGAGTAAAGGCTCAGGAATCCGTAGCGGTTCGCTGGACAGCAAACGTGAAGTATAACGGCAAACGATACCGCGCTGGCGAGCAGGCTGAAATAAAGCCTGAAGATCGGGATGAACTGCTTGCGGCAGGCGTCATTCGCGAGGAGGCACCAGATGGAAACGTACCTGATTAAGCTGAAGTCTCTGCTCGGTATCCTAGTTGACGATACCAGCAAAGATGGTCGGCTCTCATTCGCGTTGGGCTTTGTTACCGATGCAATCAAGAGCTATTGCAACCTTACGGAAGTGCCGGCCGCGCTAGAAAACTTAGTTCTGCAAATGGCGGAGGATTACTACCGGAGCAAGTATTCCGAAGAATTTCCGCAAGCTCAGGTAGTCCAGAGCGTAAAGCGCGGAGACGTGACGACGACATTCGGCGCCGCAAAAGCGAGCGTGAAGGCGGGGCCCGGAGCGGTGTTCGTCCAAAACTACACGGCACAGCTTAACGCATTCCGAAAGCTGAGGTGGTAGTATGCCATTCGGCAACCTTGTTATGGAGCGCCTCGCTTTAGAGGCAACATACGACGGTCTCTGCACCGTTACCGAGTTTCAACAGGTAAAAGACCCCGCGACGAAGGTAACCAAGCAGAAACAGGTCGTGGTTCTTCAAGATCAGCCCTGCGCGCTTTCACAAGTGACGCTGGCAGCCGCTCAATCAACCGACACGAGCAATCGGATTGATTATGACACTAAGCTATTCATCTCGCCTGACATCACAATAAAAGCCGGTAGTCGTATCCGTGTCATCCAGGATAGCATGGACTATGAGTTTGAATCGGCTGGCGATCCCTTTCGGTATCCGACCCATCAGGAGATCAAGTTGAAGCGAGTTGCGCGCTCATGAATCGAATGGGCAATTTTGAGTTCGGAGAGCTGAAGGAGTTTCAAAAAAAACTCGAGCAAATGGGACAGAACTTTGATGCCTTTGTCGAGGAATGTATCCGAGAGTTGGCAGCGCGCTTGCTGGCTAAAACGATCGCCCGCACACCAGTAGACACAGGTGACTTGCGACGAGGCTGGACAATCGGCGCCACCCAACGCGTCGGCGATAACTTCCTCGTCGAGATCATCAATCCGGTCGAATACGCCATGTATGTGGAGTTCGGGCATCGCACCCGTAATCATACCGGATGGGTGGAAGGCCGCTTTATGTTGACGATCTCCGAGGTGGAACTAGAAAGGGAAATGCCCGCAATCCTGAATCGTAAGCTACAGCAGTTCATGGACAGGCATCTGGGAGGGTAATGGTGTGGAACAAGTCAAAAATGCAATCATATCACGTCTGGTCGCCCGCGATCCAGAATTTCCGGTATACGATGAACGAGTAGAACAAGGCTTTCAGGAGCCTTGTTTTTTTGTACTCCAAATCAGTGGCGGGCAAACGAAAGAAGTTGACCGACGATACCGGCGTACGCTGATGTTCGATGTGCACTATTTTCCCTCGGACAGCTTGGAAAAGAAAACAGAGTGCCAGCGCGTGGCAGAACAGCTCTATGAACAACTGGAGTATGTGGAGTGGAGCGGCATCCTGTATCGGGGCCATGAAATGAAACATGAGGTCGTGGACGATGTTCTGCATTTTTTCTTGAGCTACAACATGCATCTCATACGACAGAAGGCTACTGCAGCTAAGATGCAACGTTTGGAAATGGAGGGACATATCCGATATGACTGAAAAAGCAGAGGAACAAATGGCTCCGACCTTTACAAAACAGCAATTTTTATCATCGAAGCAATTTACTGCACAAGAGAAAGATGTGGTCAACGCGGTGCTGCAGGATAGGGAGAGGTACTCAGTTGCAGCAGCTAAAAAGATGGTAAGAGACTTTCTGAAAAAGGAGGCGAAATAATTGAGTGGTGGAACATGGACAACTCAAAACAAAGTGCGGCCAGGCGTGTACGTTAAGGTAAGTAGCGACCCGCAACCATTGGGAACCGTAGGCGATCGTGGTATCGCGACGATGGCTTTGCCCCTCAGTTGGGGACCAGCCAAAACGGTGATTCAGGTAGAGGCGGGAGCTGACATCAAAGACGCGCTTGGCTACGATATCACTGATGCCGAGATGTTGCTGGTTCGTGAGGCTTTGAAACGGGCTAAGACGCTCTTGCTGTATCGACTGAATGAAGGTACTAAGGCATCCGCAACCATCGGAACCCTTTCTGTAACTGCCAAGTACGGCGGTGTGCGTGGTAACGATATCACTTTGGTTATTCAGCAAAATATCGATGATGACACGCTGTTTGACGTGAAAACGCTCGTAGGTGGTCGTGAAGTCGATTTCCAGACCGCAACAGACGCCTCGGGGCTGTCATCCAACAATTGGGTTACCTTTGGCTCGGGTTCGCTTACAGCGACCGCAGGCACGGCGTTAACTGGAGGTAATAACGGTGCAGTAACCAACGCTGACCATACTGACTACTTGGCTGCGATCGAACTGTTTGATTTTCAGACAATGGCTCTCGTTTCTGACGATGCAACACTCAAGAGTGTATACGTTTCATTCACGAAGCGGCTTCGCGACGAGGAAGGGAAAATGATTCAAACAGTTGTCGCGAACTATCCATTAGCCGATTATGAGGGCGTGATCAGCGTGAAAAACGGCGTATTGCTCTCGAACGGCACGACGCTCTCTGCAGCACAAGCAACTGCTTGGGTGGCCGGAGCAACAGCAGGGGCACAGATGAATCAGTCGCTGACCTACCAAGCCTATGATGATGCAGTCGATGCTGTGCCTCGCTATTCCAACTCGCAAATTGAGGCTGCCATCAAAAGCGGAGAATTTCTCTTTACGCAAAACAACGGACGAGCTGTCGTCGAAACGGATATCAACACGTTCACCAGCTACACTCCAGAAAAGCGTCGGCACTTCTCCAAAAACCGTGTCATGCGTGTGTTGGACGGGATCGCGAATGATTTCAAACGTATCTTTGAAACTTTTTACATTGGCCGGGGCGACAACGATGATGACGGGCGTAATTTGTATCGGAATGAGTGCAACACATATATGGTAAATCTGCAAGGAATCAGAGCGATTCAAAACTTCGATTCGCAGAAAGATGTGGTCGTCTTTCCTGGTGAAGAAGCTGATGCGGTATATGTCGGCGCTTATGTCCATCCAGTAGACTCGCCCGAGAAGTTTTATTTTGATGTCAAAGTAAGGTAGGAGAGGTGAGATGGCATGAAGTTTTTGCACGCGAAAGATACGATCTCTGGACAAGAGGCCCGCGCATACGCGACAATCAACGGTCAAGTCGAGGAAATGTTTTATGCCAAGAAAATCGAGGCGAAGGCCAAGAAGACGAAAAAAGGCATTAAGACGTTGAACAAGCGCGGCACCCAAAATAAAGCAACTGGCTGGGAAGGCACTGGCTCCTTGACGATTTATTACGTCACGTCTCTCTTTCGCAAAATGATGTTGGAATACATTAAGAACGGGAAGGACACTTACTTTGACCTGCAAGTCGTCAACGAAGACCCCACCTCGTCGATTGGAAAGCAGACTGTCATTATCAAAAACGTAAACTTGGACGAAGTTACTCTTGCTGCTTTTGATGTTGATGCTGAAGTGTTGGAGGAGGAGATCAGTTTCACCTTCGATGACGCTGACATCCTGGATGAGTTTGGCAAGCCTGTCCTTGGCGAATAGACTATTGCCCTTTCATAAACAAAACTAATTGGAGGATTATACAATGAACAATTTGAGCGTATTTTTCATGGAGAACGTCGACACAAATATTACCGAAGAGTTCGAGGTTTCAAAACGCTTCAAGGATGCGGAAGGCCAGCCGGTTCCGTGGAAACTGAGAACCATGACCGAAGAAGAAAATGAATCGATCCGTAAGTCGGCTCAGAAACGGACAAAGGTTCGGGGCGGACAATACACGACCGAGACAAACAACGACGAGTACCTTGCGAAATTGGCCGTTGCCAGCGTGGTATACCCGGATTTGAAGGATGCAGAGCTGCAGCGCTCTTATGGTGTGATGGGGGCGGACAGGCTGCTTCGCAAAATGCTGCTGCCAGGTGAATATTCGAGCTTGCTCGAAAAGGTCCAAGAAATGAACGGGTTCGACTTGGACATCAATGAGCTGAAGGAAGAAGTAAAAAACTAATCGAGGAGGGCGATGGTGAAGCGAATTACGCTTACTACGCCCTCCATGAGTTGAAAATTCTGCCGCACGAGCTTACACGGATGACGAGGCGGGAAAGAGCTGCTATCTATGCGATGATTGATGTTCGGGTTGTAAAAGAAAAGGAACTAAAGAAAAAAACATAGCCACCATCAGGTGATTTTGATAATATTTACAAAAAGATTCTGAGAGGGATTGCTATGAAAAAGTTAGGGCTTTTGCTTCTGTTGCTCTTGGCTTTTATTGCTGGATGTGCAGAAAATCCAAACACAAACACTCAAAATTCTTCTACGTTACCAGACAAGATTCCGGTTGTAGCGAAGAACTACAAGAGTGAGTACACGTTCGAGGTTCTATTTTACGTGCCTGAAAGCCGATACTACTATGTCCAACAGAAGGAAGGGAACGTCACAAAGGAATCTGCAGATGCCATTGTAAAAGAGCTGTATTCAAAAGAGGCTTGGGCAGAAAACGGCGGGCAGCTAGGGAATGTATTAATTTATGATAGCTCCCAAAAGCTAAAAAAAGGCGAGAGGCCAGATTCAAACATCGTAGAGTCTGCCGAGTATGCTTCTCGGTCGAGTGAATTATATGTTAATGGTGAGCCAACCCCCTTTGAACCTTCGGTAGAAAAGTAATAAATAATTGACACAAGCACCCTAAACAGGGTGCTTTTTGTTATGGAGGAGGGAGAAGCTTGGCTACCGTAAGAGCAAGCCTACAACTCTTTGATCGATTTTCGCAAAATATCAACAGAGCAAATCAGGCTATGCAGACGATGAACAGCACCATAGAACGACTGAAGCAGTCACTACAAGCGCGAATCAGCCTGGAAATCGACATAAATGCAGCATTGGCGCATGTCGAGCAAATGAAAGAGCGAATTAGAACCATGGGTGGATCAAGTGCAATCCATGTTGTAATCAATATCAACGATGTGTTACAAAGAGTTACTCAGCTGAGGCAAAGGATTCACGCTGAATTAACAGATGCTACAGTGCAAGTCATGCTGGATGCAGGAAGTGTCTTAACACATGCAAGGTCCTTGAAACAGACAATCCATAATGCACTTTCCTTGCCTCCAATTACCGTTTCGTTGAACACTACCTCGATAATGGCTCAATTGGCTACATTACGAGCGAGTTTTGCAAACAGTGCTACAAATGCTCTAGTTGTACACGTCAATTTAGATGTATCCGGCGCGATGGCGCAAGCACATACATTACGATCCCGAATCATTGCAGCAATCGGCACCATTTCCACTACACTTCAGGTTCATTTGCCACCAACCATCACCCAGATGGTGGAGAATCTACGGGCGCTGATTTTGAAGTTGTTGTGGGCCGTCCGGAGACTCAATCAAAATTTCCCAGTGGGCAGCGCAGCTCAACTTGAAGCAGCACTACTTCGTATCGCTCGTTTAGAACAGCGGATCAACGAGTTACAACAGCAACTCAATAATCGTATTCGTAACGGCGGAAGTGCCGCTGGCGGGCTTCTTGGTAACCTTCAAGGGATCGCCTCAGCCTATTTATCAGTAGCTGGTGCAACACGTCTCTTGCATGCCACCATAGGTGGAGCGATGGAACAACAAAAAATGTTGGACATGCTAATTGCCCGTACTGGAAGTAGAGAAGTGGGTACGGCTATGTTTGAAAAATTCAAAGAAGATGCCTTGAATGCCGGTATGGAAGTCAAAGATGCCCTCACTGGCGTATTGTCCTTCTTCTCAATGACAAGAAACACAGATCAGATTTCCGAGTTGAATAACATCGCCCAGCGTCTAACTGCTTTTGACACGACAGGTCAGGGATTAAGCGGAGCCGTCTTTTCAGTAAAAGAAGCGATGAGCGGCGATCTCGTTTCACTGGCAGAACGATTCAATATGAATAAAGCACAAATGCGTTCGGTTGGCTTGGATACCGCGGCAAAGAAAGGAGATATGGCGGCTTTCATTCAGGCGTTCAACAAACTGCTTGAAATGCAAAGTATGGGTAAAAAAGCGTATGAAACCATGTTGAACAGTCCAGCGAAAAAGTGGGAAATTCTCTTGAATCGTCTTAAATCTGCTTTTGCTGATGCGGGACAGTCGGCTGTTCAAGCACTTTTACCTCTTATCAACTTGTTGAATCGAGCGTTCGAAGAAGGAAAGTTTAAAGACGCTTTTGGCGGGCTACAAGCAGGTTTATCACTTTTTGCAGCAGGAACTGCTTCTGTGGTCGGTTTTCTCATCGATCACTGGACTACTGTGCAAAACGTTCTTCTCACGGTAGGTGCTGTTTTGGGATGGTTGGCAGTCATGTGGCTTGTGCAGTGGGCTGCGGCTGCCTGGCCGGTGCTTGCAGTGATAACTGGTATAGTCCTACTCATGGAAGTATTGAATCACTTCGGTATTTCAACTAGCCAGATAGTAGGTTTTGTCGGCGGAGTTTTTGCTTTACTGTTTGCTTATCTGCAAAACAACTTTGCTGTATTTTGGAACTCATCGCTTGCCGTTGCTGAGTTTTTTGGAAACGTCTTTATCGATCCGGTGTATGCGATAAAAAAACTTTTCTATGACCTAATGAAGACTGTTACCGACTACATGGGCGACATGGTGAATAATGCGATTCGCAATTTAAACTGGCTGATTGAAAAGATCAATAGTATTTCCGGTACCACAATTTCGCTTGTTCAAGAGTTTGACCAAAATAAATGGGTCGAAGGGTTTAAGCCAGAAACGCACAGAGATGTCTTTGATCTGTCTAAATACCAGATGGAACACAAGAATCTTGGAGAAGCCTTCGAAAAAGGAAAACAATTCTCACTTAATGCTTTGAGTACCAGCAAAGATTTGGCTAGTGGCTTTAACCGAGACGACATTCTAGCAAAATGGAACACCAATCCTCAAAACATTAACAGAGTGAACGAAGTTGGCAAAATCAACGACAAAGTGGATATCGCAAGCGAAGACCTGAAGGTGATGCGAGAGCTGGCCGAAATGAAAAACATCCAGAACTTTGTAACGCTCACGCCTACTGTGCAGGTTCAAACTGGTGATATCAATAACGGGCATGACGTAGACACGATCATCCGGCGCATCGAGCAACATCTGGAGGAAGAGTTTGTGGCATCAGCTCAGGGGGTGTATACCTAGTGGCTGAATACGGGATATGGCTCAGCTTCAACAACCAAGAGGAAGGGTTTCAGATACCTGTGACTCCTGCCTCCATCGAGATCAGCGAAGGCGGGAACAGCAAAACCTACGACGTGGCAGCGCTCGGCGAGATCAACGTGATCAAGAGCCCTAAGCTCTCAGAGATTAACTTCGAAAGCGAGTTTCCGGGCACTGATTATCCATACTGCGTCACAACGCCAAAAGACCCCTTCTATTACGTGGAGCTAATCAACAAGTGGCGGGCAACCAAAAGGCCAATCCGGTTCGTATTTACTGGAACGGCCTTTGACATCAATATGGCAGCCAGTATCGAGTCGTTCGACTGGAAAGAAGTTGCTGGCGAACAGGGCGACATACAGTACAGTATGAAACTGAAAAAATACGTGTTTTACGCTGCCAAGCGAGTAGTCGTAACACAAGCATCTGGCAGCGCTCCGGCAGTTGTCCAGCAAGGGCAACCTGCACGTCCGACCGACAAGCAGCCACCGAAAACGTACAAACTGGCACCCGGCGATAATCTGTGGACCGTCTCTAAAAAGGCTTTCGGCACGGATGCATACGTCAATGAGATCCAAAAGCTAAACGGGATTACAGACGCGCAACTCAAAAAGCTGCCAATAGGCTTGGAGCTTCAACTGCCGAAGGTGGGGAACTATGCTTGAAATCCTGATTGACAACAAAGACGGAAATGTATGGGATATTTCTGGGTTAGTTTCTTCTGTCTCGTGGGACACGGTACGGATTGGTAAACCATCCAAACTGGAAGTTACGTTCATTAAAGGGGCTATCTACGAGGACAAAAGCTTCAAGTACAACAACGGCGACATCATCCGATTCAGAAAAGACGGGATGAACGTGTTTTATGGATACATCTTTGATATCAACAGCGGCAAGGACGAGTTGGTTAAAGTAACAGCCTATGATCAACTCCGGTACCTCCTCGCCAATGACACGTACGTTTTCAAAAACGTCACAGCCATACAGGTAATCAAGCAGATAGCTGATGACTTCCGCTTAAAAACGGGAGTTTTATCTGACGCCGGGTATAAGATTCCGACTCTTGTTGAGGACAATAAAAAGCTTCTCGATATCATCTACAAGTCACTAGACCTGACTCTCATTAACACGGGACGAAATTATGTACTTCTCGACGACTTCGGTGAGATTTCATTACGCAACGTTGAGGACATGAAACTTGACTTCGTGCTTGGCGATGGCAGCCTGATGTATGACTACGACTACAAGCGCTCAATCGATAGTGACACGTACAACCGTGTGAAAATTGTTAGAAATAACAAGAAAACAAAACGCCGTGATGTGTACATGGCCCAAAGCAATACGATCGGTAAGTGGGGCTTGTTGCAACTGTATCAGACGGCAGATGAAAATGCGAATGACGCTCAAATCAAGCAACTTCTGGATACTCTTATGCGCGTGAAAAATCGCGAGAGTAAAATCTTTACCATCAAGGCGATCGGGGATATTCGAGTAAGAGCAGGCTGCTATTTGCCAGTCATCATTGAAGAAATCGGGATCAATCAGTATTTTCTCGTTGATGAATGTAGCCACAGTATCGAAGGTGAGGACCACACGATGACCGTAGATTTGAAGGTGATTTAATGGGCATACTCGACACGATAAAAAAAGCTGGCCTCGGAGCGGTGGAAGCCGGAAATCCGGTAGCAATCCTATACGGAAACGTGAAGAGCATAAATCCTCTTGAGGTAATCGTAGATCAACGCTTTACCCTCACAGAGGATTTTTTGATCGTTCCAGAACGAATCAGAGAGCTAGTTCCTCCGAATGAGCTGAAGCCGGGTCAACAGCTGCTTTTACTGAGGGTGCAGGGGGGAAACCAGTACGTTATATGGGATAGGGTGTGATTTTGATGATTCCACAGGGCGGTGTATTACCGACCAATCAGCCGGTTACGTACACTCAACAAACGAGCCGGACCTATCGCTGGGACCAAGAGAACAAACGAATCGTCGGTATGGTCGATGGGATCGAGGCAGTCAAGCAAGCTGTTTATAAAATCCTGTCATCGGAGCGATTTCATTACATGGTGTACAGCTGGCTGTATGGGACAGAAACGCAGGGCCTGATTGGAGAGGACACCGCCTTCATTCGTTCTGAGCTGAAGCGTCGCGTGTCTGAGGCGTTGTTGCAGGATGACCGCATCAACGCAATCGAAGACATGCAGGTAACCGTGGATGGAGACAGCGTTTTGGCAAGATTCACGGTCATATCGGTCTTCGGTAGATTTTCCTCAGAGAAGGTGGTGAGGTGAGGTGTATGAAGAACAGACGTTTGATGTAATTATGGCTCGTCTCTTGAGCCGGGTTCCAAACGACGTAGACAAAAGGGAGGGAAGCATCATCCATGATGCACTTGCGCCAGCAGCAATTGAGTTGGCACAGGCATATCGGGAATTGGATATCAACCGAAACCTCTCATACGCAGATACTGCCACTGATGAATATTTGGAACGGCGGACAGCGGAGTTCGGGGTGACCCGGGAACCTGCTACAAAAGCGCGCCGGAAAGGGGAGTTCTTTGACAGTCAAGGCACTCCGCTGGATATTCCGATCGGCAGCAGATTCTCGCTATCTGATCTGAACTATGTTGCTGTTAAGCGACTGGCACTCGGACAGTACGAGATGGAGTGCGAAACACTTGGCGTTGTTGGAAACCAGCATTTCGGCGTTTTGCTGCCCATCGAATACATCAACGGATTGGCGCGGGCTGAGCTGACTGACGTTATCGTACCAGGTGAAGACGAGGAGTCGGATGAGTCTCTGCGCATTCGTTACTTTGAAACCATCAACTCGCAGCCTTTTGGTGGAAACATCGACGAGTACAAGGCGGAGATTAGGAAGATTCCGGGTGTCGGAGGTGTAAAAGTCTTTCCTGTATGGCAGGGCGGTGGAACCGTTAAGTGCACAATCATAGCTAGTGATTTCGGCCCTCCTACATCGGAACTCGTCGATGAGGTACAGACCTTCATCGATCCAGTACAAAACAGCGGACAAGGCTTGGGATTGGCCCCAATTGGTCACCGAGTAACGATCAGAGGCGTAACCGCAGTAAACGTCGATATCGCGACCAACCTAACGCTCAGCGGCGTAACTACGGGTCAAGTGGAGGCGGAGATTGCGCAGGTGATAGGTGATTACCTCATGACCTTGAGGAAGGCTTGGAGTTCCATGCAACCTGGTGAGGGCATCATTGTGCGAATCAGTCAAGTAGAAGCCCGTATACTTGGTGTGAACGGTGTTGTTGACGTGTCAGGCACCAAGCTGAACGACATTGAAGCAAACCTGCAATTGGCACCTGAAGAAGTTCCGCGGGCAGGAGTGATTACACTTGGAACTTAACAGACTCCTTTCTTATCTTCCCGAGTTACACGCTGAAATCAGAGAGTTTCAAGAAATAACACACACCGAGCAGAGCGAGTTTGATTTGCTCAATCGATCGATAAAACAGTTATTCGACGAGCAATTTGTTCTTACAGCAAGCGAGCAATACCTTGCTCGCCGCGAAAAAATGCTCAACATTCAGGCTGATCCAGCTAAAGAGTCTCTGGATTTTCGCCGGAAAAGGCTGATCAACCGATACTCGACTAAGGCTCCGTTTACAGAACGGTACCTGCAGCAACAACTTGATAGGCTGGTTGGTGCTGGTGTTGCGATTGTAGGTGTAGATGTACAAAACTATTTGCTGTCGGTCGAAGCAAAGATCAACGATGCGGCTGTCTTCGAAGAAGTCATCCACACCGTTGAAAAAGTGAAGCCCGCCAACATGGTTTACATCCAGCAAACAGCAGTTCATGACTCAATCCACTTGGAAGAACGGATATCAAGGGCTGCGCTGACAAGAATGACTGGTTTGTCCACCACATGGCAACTTGGCGTGACGCCTTTTGCTGTTCGAGGTGAGGAGGTGCAAGTCAAGTGATAGAGAGTAGCTTTCTTGGAACAGTTGCAGGATTCATAAACAATTACGTCTCAAAGGTGCTCTTGAACGGGACTGTCGAGATCACTACCTTTTCCAAAAAGGAAGTTCGGGACAACGTGCTGCATCTGGAATATTTGGTGCCAGCAGCTGTTGTCAGCGAAGTGCGGCTCATACAGTTGCAAAATGCTGCTGGAAAGACCGTTAGCTCGAACACTGTTTATGTACCGATATCAACAGATACATTTATCAAGCAAAGCATCGAAGTGAGCGAGGTGATGTGATGTGGCATATCAAGCAAAGGTGAACTGGCAATACGGCGAAACGCCAACCGAGGAAGACGCAAACCGTTGGGAACAAGGTATTGCAGATGCGCATGTAATTATCGACATCGTACAGCCGATGGTTTTGAGCCACGAGACTCGTATTAAAGCACTTGAAAGCTCACTGGCCAACGACCTCCGCGACAACCTGTTTTCGTTTGATTTTGCGTCAACAACGGGGCTGAACATCGAGGCGGGCTGGGTAGACCAGGCGAACGCGCAGTTGGTCATCAAATAACAGTCGCTCACCCGAGCGGCTTTTTTCATGGAAAGGGGGAGGAACATGCCGAGCATTACAATTGTTGCGGACTCATCATGGAAAGATACCTATGTGAACGAACACAATCCAACAACCAACTACGGTACTGCCGCTAGTCTTTTAGTTGGTTTGTATCAGTCAGGATCAAACATAAGGAAATCTGCAGCATATATAAAACCATCTTTAGCATCACTGCCAGCTAATATCAGAGTGACATCCGCGATCCTTAAAGTTTATACATCGCCATCTAGATCAACGGACGGAATGCCTCATAAAGTGGTTCGAGTGACAAGTGATTGGGACCCAATGACATTAGTTAGCGCCAATGCTCCAACCGTTGATACGGTCAAATATGATGCTCCTATTGCCACAAATGCTTATGCGTCAATTGACATTACGCCAATAGTGGCCTCGTGGGTGGATGGTAGTAAACCAAATTACGGTGTCAAAATTATCAATGACGGAACCGTTGGGCAAGGTGAGTGGTCGTGGTGGTATAACGCATCAGAACATCCCTCTAACAAACCGATGCTCGAAGTCACATATGAGTTTTTGAACAAACCGCCTACGCTTACGCTCACCAGCCCTTCCGATAATCAAACATTAGCGGAAGGTAGCACGTTTCCAATCGCGGGCGAGGCCAGCGACGCCGACAACGGCAATGTGGTTACTGTAAAGTACAAGATCAACAACGGCACAGCGAGGGCTATCGCCTCCGGCGTATCGGATGGCAGCAGTCCTCTTTCTTTTGCCAAAACGCTGACCTACAGCAACAAGCGCCTATGGGACGGAGCAGTCGATGTCACCGGGGCTGACCTGGCCGAAAACGTTGACCACGTCCTGACCGTTTGGGCCGAGGACGACCAGGGCGGCAAGAGCGAGGAAGTCACCCGCAAATTCCGAGTGATTTGGAACCGCCCGCCTACGATCAGCGGCGAAAATGGAGACCTCGGCATCATGGAGGAACCGCCATCGGTCGAGTATACCGTCACAGACCCGGAAACCAACCCGTTTACGATCACCGAGAAGATCAACGGCGAGGTGATCCGCACGTTTGCTGGCGTAGCCGGGCAGCAGGAGACGGTCACGATACCGCCTGATATGTGGCTCAGGCTTGAGCCAAGCGTCCAGCATGAGTTGACCATCGAAGCAACAGATAGCCAGGGCATGATAGCGATCAGGACGTACACGCTGACGCGGTTCGTGGACAAGATCGTGTTTTCGCTGGATTTCGCGACCATGCAGCAAGAGACGAAAGACTTTTTCACGACAGACGTTGCCGCGAAAAGACTTCTGCTCACACCGATTTGGGACCTGCCCCCAGGCGCGATCCTGCTCGTCGAAGTTTGTAACAACGCCTACGATGCGGAGCCGACGTGGGAAGACGCCACTATCGTCGTCAAACTCAACCGTGCGCACCTGTTCAGCAACACAACCAAAACAGCAGCGCAGTGGGGCATTAATTTCCGGATCAAGATCGAGAAGGGGACGGCCATCGGGCCAATATACGTGAAAGGTGTAGGAGGTGCTTTTGATTGAACATCCAGACATCAAACGTCCGGCCAGTCAGCCAGATTCAAGGCGAACGCCAAGAGTTGGAGCAAGAAAAAGCAGTGCTGCAACAAAAGGTATCGCAGCTCACAGAAGACAAAACTACGCTTATGTTGGCTATCACTGATATGTATGAGCAGAACCTGGCTCTTGAAGAAAAGAACAAAAACGTCATGCTGGCGATGACGGAGGTCTACGAGTTGCTGCTGCCATTGCTGCCAGAAGAAACCGAACAAGAAGGAGGAGGAACAACCTGATGCACCCTATGTCGCCTATTTATGCAGACCTGATCCGCGAAGGTCTGAAAACCATCGAACAAGTACCAGAAAAAAACCGCGCCGAAGTCGAAGCGCTTGTGAACGCCGATGCAGCAAATTAAACGTGCTGCTGAAGCGTTTTTATTATGGCTGCTACTGTCGCTGAGAGGAGGTGAGCAAAACATGGCAATCGCGGTGATCTACGTGACTCTCATCATCGAAGGCAATAAGACATATGCCCAGGTGCCAGCAAGGATCAAACCAGAAGTAAAGAGCCAACTGGAAGTTTTGGGCTTGCCCGAACTGGCCCAGTAAGTTTTTCTATGACACCAAGACTGACAGCAAGCCCCGATCCGACCGGGGCAATTTTTATTGCCCACCGAGGCAGAGAGGAAAAGAGCGAATGGACAACTTTATCAAAACAGGAATTGCTATCGGAGGGGCAGCAGCCTCTTTTCTTTTTGGCGGCTGGTCAGCATTGCTCAGTGTGCTACTCGCATTCGTCATTTTTGATTTTGTCACTGGTCTGATTGCAGCCGGAATGGAAGGAAAGTTAAAAAGCAAGGTCGGTATGATCGGCATTGCGCGGAAGTTGTTCATTTTTTGCATGGTCGCGATTGCGCATCTGATCGACATGTCGCTTGGTGACCAAAATTTCATCCGCGACGCGACGATCTTTTTCTATCTGGCGAACGAACTGCTGTCCATCATCGAGAACGCGGGACGCATTGGCCTGCCCGTTCCGGAATTGATTAAGCGAGCGGTAGAGGTACTGAAAGGGAAAGGGGAGGGCAAATAACATGCAAATCACGGAAATGCTGCTCACGAACCAAACGGCCAGACCAGGCACAAAGATTGTCCCGAAAGGACTGGTCATCCACTGGACAGCCAACGAGGGCAAGGGAGCCGATGCGGTGGCAAACCGGAACTACTTCAACAAGCCGACGACAGAAGCCAGCGCGCACTACATCGTGGACGACAGGCAGATCATCAGGTGTTTGCCCGAGACGGAAATGGGCTATCACGTAGGAGCCAAGTCGTACAAACCCGAAGCTTTGAAGCAGCTCAGTTCGTACCCGAACAATTGCACGATCGGCATCGAGATGTGTGTGAATGTGGACAGTGATTTTCGAGCGATGTATAAGCGAACGGTGGAGCTGGCCGCGGACATCCTCCGGCGGTACGGCTGGAGTGTGGACAAGCTGTGGCGCCACTACGACATCACAGGTAAAAACTGCCCGGCTTACTTCGTGTCAGATGATTTTGCACGCAAGTACACTGGCCTGACAGCACAGCAGGCGTGGGCGAAGTTCAAAGACGATGTGCATAAGTTGCTAACAAGTAATCCACAACCTACACCTAAACCTGTGGATAAAGTTTCCATCGAAGTCAACGGAAAGTTGCTGCCGGTGCAGGGCTTCCTCAAAGATGGAGTATCTAGGCTGCCAGTTCGGGCGGTGGCCGAGGCCGCTGGCGTCGTTCCTGGGTGGTGTGATACCAACAAACAGGTCACAGTCAACGGTGTTGTCATGCCGGTCACAATCGACGCTGGAACGTCATATACCCCTGCTCGGGACTTGGTTGCGGCGCTCGGCCTGCAGGTCGAATGGGAGCAAACTACCAAAACAGTGAAACTTTCGAAAGGATGTGTTTGCAAATGATGCTGGATCAAGTGATCATGTTCTTCCAGGAGTGGGGTTGGCTAATGGCTCTGTTCCTTTTTGTTGCGGTACTCATGGCAGCCGACTTCTTCCCGCGTGTATACGAGTTTGTGGCGCACATCGAGAGCAAATATCCTCACTTCGAGACGCTACTGAATAAGAAAGAGCAGGAGCTGATCGATCGGTATGAGTTCCTGCCAGCTCGGATCCGCAACGGCTTTGCTCTGATCGGCGGGAAAGTTGCATGGGCATGTCTGGTTACCAGGATGTATCGCTTCATGCGAGAACGGACCAAACGAACGATAAATAAAGAAGAAACCGAGGTATAAGACAAGCGCCCCATTTGGTAGAGAGATCTGCTAGATGGGGCTTTTCTATTTTCTGGGACAAATGTATTATGTAGTTATGTGGATGAGTGACTTAAGAATCATTTTGTTATGTGCCCAAAATTCAAGTGTAGGTGTTCATCCTAAATAAGTTCCTGAAGGAAAAACTGGAAGGAATTTGTTATTTATTGTCGAACAAAACAAACACCAGTATTGAAGGAGCGAATAACATGACTGCAGAAATAGGGATCATGAATAGAATGGGTGTAGCATTAGCAGCTGATAGCGCAGTTACTGTTGGTTCTAGCGGAAGGCAAAAAGTATTCAATTCTGCTGATAAGTTGTTCTCTTTATCAAAAAGACATCCGGTCGGTATCATGGTATACGGCGGGGCAGATTTCATGGGGGTTCCGTGGGAGACTATAATTAAAGTATATCGAGAAGGTCTTGGAAAGGATACCTTCCCTAAACTGAGCGAATATGCGGATAACTTTTTTGAATTTCTAACCACTGACCAGCGATATGTGACTGAGCAATCAGAGGAAATGCTTGTATTAAGAAATTTTTACGCGCATCTCAACGTCCTCTTAGAAAGAGTTAATAAAGTCATTTACGCTGTCTTCAAAAATGCTGAGCCTTTTGAGTATCAAGTTGCACATATTCTTTCTGCAGAAGTGGAGTATGAGCTACATTCCCTGAATAGATTAAAGTACCTACAGGGTTTTAGTGAGGATTTTATTTCTGAATTTTTAGGCAAACACGGTTCAGGTATTATACAAATAATTAATGATCAAATTAACTTTACTGTGGACGATGATACCTTACATTGGATGCTGCAAATATCCGCTTTATTATTTTGTAAGGATATTTTTCAACACAATACGACTGGTGTTGTTATAGCTGGATACGGTGATGACGAAATTTTTCCAATACTACATGAATACACAGTTGAAGGCATTGTTAATGGTGTTTTAAAATACAAGTTAAAGCAGGTAACAGAAGTAGCTGCTGAACGGTCGAGTGAAAAAGTAACTGCTGCCATTTTGCCTTTCGCACAGCAAGAAATGGTTCACTCATTCACGAAGGGTATTGATCCGGCGTTAAAGAACACAATAATAGAGACACTGCATAATGTATTAAAGCACTATCCAGGGGCTATTGACCATGCGCTAATGGAAAATGGTGAGGGGCCTCTAAGTGATAGTTCAAGTGAGATTATCAAACAGGTAAGTTTAGATGCATTTGAAGCAATTCAAAAACACATAGAGAAAATACAAATGGAAGTATATGCAAGACCAATCGTTGACATTGTTTCGATACTTCCAAAAGATGAATTGGCTGCAATTGCAGAAGCATTAGTTAATCTTACTTCTTTTAAAAGAAAAGTTTCTATTGATGCAGAGACAGTTGGTGGGCCAATAGACGTTGCTATTATTTCTAAAGGCGACGGTTTTATTTGGATAAAGCGAAAACATTACTTTAAGCCTGAATTGAATTACAATTTTTTCCAAAATTACTTAAGAGGTGATAATCATGCTTAAGTTAGGTGTTATTCCCGAATTCGCAAATGAGAATAAACAATTCTTTAAGTTGCCTGAAGTGAAAACTAAACATGATCATTTTAAAAGAGAAAGAAAGCCCATCGAACAAAGTGTTGCAGACTCAATAATTGATGAGGTTAAGAAAAAAGCAACACAAAGAAAATTAAAATAACTATAAAATACTCCACTTAATAGTGGGGTATTTTTTAATTGCATGTTCGCAAGTTGTTCGCATATAATACAAGCGAACTAACGTTCTTATCTGGAGGCGAACAGCATGAGAAAGCAACTGCAAAGAGCCATAGAACGGCATCAGCATATCCATATCATCTACTTGTCTGGAGACGGCCAGACAACACAGCGAACCTTGCGGCCCCTCGAAATCGCAGGCGACCGACTGAAAGCGTACTGTCTTGCACGGCGAGCGCCGCGTGTCTTTGTGATTGACAACATCCTTGCTGTGCAATCGGTGGTGGAACGCCATGCTATCTGATAAAAGGTCATCAAAATTAACCAATCCAACACTAGGACGTTTCGTGCTTCCTCAACAGCGGGAATTGTACTTGCAGATGAAGGAAGACGAGAAGCTGGTACATATGCCTGTGCTTGAGCAGGACGAGCTGGAGTCTTTCCAGTACCAACTCCGTGACTCGGCCCGCGAGGACTACGCCATCACGGTAACTTGGTGGAAACAGGTAAAAGGCGAGCTGGGAACAACCTGTTCCATGTGGGGCACCGTGAAGTGGATCGATCAGAACGCGCGACGGATCAAGCTGGTAAATGATGAAGATGTTCAATGGGTTCCATTAGATAATGTAACAGCGATTTCAAGTTAAGTGATTGTCGAAGGGTGTCGGACAATTACCCTTGCTCACCCTTGGGTACTTGGATTATCGTGGAAATGTCACGAATATAGTCCTAGGACCATCAGGAGGAAAAGCCATTGAAATTTTTGAAGTTCATAGGTTGGGTTTTTATTCCTTATATCATGATCCTTTTTCAATGGAAGAAGATCGGGGCGATTGGTAAGGGATTAGGAACCGCATGGGCATTAATTGTTCTGATTTCTAGTATTGGTAATGCTGCCAGCGAGAAAAAGCCAGTTCAAACAGTTTCAATTCAAGAGAATAAGTCTACAGAGGTAAAGCAAAAGGAAGTAGCTCAAATAGCTTCCCAAAATCAATCGAACCAGACACCTACAACCGACTCTCAAGCGGTAACGCCAACTGCCTCACGTATTCAAGCGAAAGTTCTTGAGGTAACAGACGGCGATACAATCAAGGTTGAGTTAAACGGTAAGGAGGCAGCTGTTCGTTTTCTTCTGGTCGATACCCCGGAAACCAAACATCCACAGCATGGCGAACAGCCCTTCGGAAAAGAAGCATCAAATTTCACTAAAGATTTGCTAAGTGGGAAGACGGTAGAGTTAGAACAGGATGTTAATAATGGACCCGATAAGTACGGTAGGCTCTTGTATTACATCTATGTGGAAGGGAAGTCTGTCCAAGAAATGCTACTTGAAAAGGGGCTAGCTAGGGTTGCGTACATATATGCTCCAAACGTAAAATACGTTGATCAGTATAAGGCGATTCAAGAAAAGGCGCAAAAGGAAGGACTTGGTATTTGGTCCGTAGAGAACTATGCCCAAGAAGATGGTTACCATCCGGATGTTATTAAGAAAAATGAGCCGGCATCTACCAAAGCACAAACAACTGTGTCCGAGTCGAAAGAAAACACTCAACCAGCCCCGGTCACTACACCGCAGCCAGTTCAGGAAGTGTACTATGCGAATTGTAGCGAAGCAAAGGCTGCAGGTGCTGCTCCTCTGTATAGGGGAGAGCCTGGTTATAGAGCAAAGTTAGATCGAGATAACGACGGTGTAGCTTGCGAAAAGTAATAAACGAACCCGTCTCCGCGCTGGGCAGAGGCGGGTCTTTTTTTCAGTACCTGTCCATGTAGTCCGACATGTAGACGAATCTGGCCCCGCCGCCGATCATGTACCGTTTCAACTTCTCTCGAAACGTCTGGTCTGCTAGTGCCAGCTCAACCACAAACGCCTGAGCACTCCCGAGCGACCGATTCCGTTTTGCTCTCCCGTTGAATATCGGATTCCGGAAGTCGAGGTTATCCGCGATCTGGATCAGGTTGCTGTATGTTACACGCGAATGCGTCGATGTTACCCGTGGTAATTCAATAAAAGATTCCCCGATGTCCATTCCTCTTTCACTCCCTTCCCGGTTCAATTCAAAAACGTCAGAAAATTAGCTTGATGCAGAAACATCATTCAGCACAGTGCACAGAGAAAGGCCCCTTCGAAATAGCGGGGAAGGGGAAGCGCAGCATAGCGCTACACACTACCGATAGATAACATCACCGCGCTTGATCGATCCATCAAGTGCTGCTCTAACGAGCTTCTCATCATCAAAGCTTATACGCTTTCCCGTCCCAACTTCCTCTGCTTGCACCCGTCCGCGACTTACCGAAACGACCCGATATCCCCCTTCCGAAGAAACCGGAGCAGCAGGCACGTAAAGCGAATGAGCGATGGACAAAAGGACTCCAAAACTCAGGACGGCCAGCAGGCTCCAGGACGTTTTCTTGGCCAGGTTTTCCACGTCCGCCGGAGTGTCGCTCTCATCAAAATCATCAGGCTCATCATAAAAACGCGGCGGCCGTCGATCTTCGCGGTAGTACCTACGCTTTCTGGACATCAGCAGCCACCGCCCTTCTGACTGGCACCGGAGTTCCGATGCCCATGCGTTTCGGTTCGCTCGTTGCCTGGCGTTCTGCGATCCGGGCGAGTGCCAATGGCTTCAAACGCTCCTTCACCCATCCGCTAAAGTTCAAGCTGCCCGACAACTCATACATCTCTTTTTCAATCACGTCGTCAAGATTGAAATAGACCGTCCTACGATCCGACGCCATGTAGCAGCACCTCCATGTGTTGTGCATCGCAGCGCGGTGATGGGCTGCGTGCTGATGTGTTACTAAGGGATGCAGCAGGGATTGTCCATTATTCCGACGAAATTTTCTAATATGTAAATTGCGCCGGATATTATGCAGAGGAGGAACGTGTCATGAGCGGACTGGGTAAACCACGAACCCGTTTAGGCGAGTGGCTAGACGCCAGAGGTATAAAACAGCAATGGCTTGTACAAGAAACAGGGATCAGTAGAGCAACCATAAGTGATGCTTGCTCGAAAATCGGGAGATATCCTCAATATCCTGTTATGATGAAGATCGTTCATGCACTTCAAAAAATCGACCCTTCTGTCACAATAGAAACCTATTGGCCGACCAAAAACACTGACCAAACTGATAAGAAATAATTCAAGGTCTTTCGTTAACTTTCTTAGGGTAAAATTGAACACTTGGAATCCATAGATGATCAGATAGCCCAAGCCTTGTTGGGAAACGAGAAACTCCCCGACGATGACTCCGACCCAGGAGAGGCCGACGTTTACTTTCAGCGTGGCGAGCAAGGTCGGGAAGGTGGCGGGGAGGATGACCAGGCGGAAAATGTGCCGTTTGTTGCCGCCGAGCGTCTGCACGACTTTGACGTAGTTTTGGTTGACTTCGCGAAAGCCGGAGTAGACGTTGATCGTGGTAATGATGATGGAGATCGCGCAGCCCATGGCGATGACGGACATGAGTCCGGGGCCGAAGCCGACGATGAAAACAGGGCCGAGCGCGACTTTTGGCATGCTGTTGGCGATGACCAGATACGGATCGAGGACGCGGGAGAGAAAGGGCGACCACCAGATGAGCGTTGCGATCACAGCCCCGAGCAACGTTCCGAGCAAAAAGCCGATAATCGTCTCCCAGACGGTCATGCCGACGTGCGGCAGCAGGCTTCCGTCGAGCAGCTGCGACCAGAATTGCGCCCAAATTTTCGACGGGTAGCTGAAAATAAGCGCATTGATCGTGTTGGTGCGCGCAAGCACTTCCCACAGGGCGAGAAACAGCAGAAACAGCATGCATTGGGTGAAAAACACCCAGTAGCGGTTTTTTGCTTCCTGCTTCAAATAGTGGCGATGGATGCTTTCAATTTCCTTTTGCTGCATCAGATACTACCTCCATCTCCTTCCAGACGCGATGGAACAGGTCCTGGAAGCCATCCTGATTTCTGGCGTCGAAGGGCAGGGAGTCGCGAATGGCAGGCGGGATTGCGATTTCGCTGCTGACGCGGCCAGGGTTGCGCGAAAAGATGTAGATGCGGTCTCCCATGGCGATCGACTCCGACAAATCGTGCGTGACCAGGATGGCGGTTTTTTTGTGTCTGCGCAGCGTCGAGAAGATCAAGTCTTCCAGTTTCAGCTTCGTCTGGTAGTCCAGTGCGGAAAAAGGTTCGTCTAAAAGCAGCACGTCAGGCTGGCAAGCCAGGGTGCGAACGAGCGCGACACGCTGCCTCATGCCGCCGGACAGCTGCATGGGCGAAGCTTTGCGCACGTCAGACAGCTCCATTTCATCGAGCAGATGCAAGGCGTATTGCTCTGTCTCCCTGGAGCGGATTCCCTGGATGTCCAGGCCGAGAAAGACGTTGTCTTCGATCGAGCGCCAGTTGAACAAGTAATCTTGCTGAAGCATGTAGCCGACCTGGCGGGAAGTTCCGCGAACGGGTGTCCCATCAATGGACACTTTTCCGGCAGTCGGCAATTCCAGTCCCGCCATGAGCGAGAGCAATGTCGTCTTGCCACAACCACTAGGGCCAACCATACAGATGAACTCGCCTTCCTCCACGCGCAGGTTGATGTCCTGGACCGCCATGAACGCCCTGGTTGTGGATAAATAGAGGTGGGTCACGTGGGAAAGTTCAATCTTGGCTGGCGCAGAAGGAGTCTGGTTCATGACGGATTAATTCCCTTCCTTGGATTGTTTGGCGAAGGTGGTGTTGACCAGCTTGCTGTAATCGGCCCGTTGTTTCAGTTCGCCAGCGGCATCCATGATGTCTTGCAGCTGATTCCATTCCGCTTCGTCCAGGATCGGATCGGTGGCGTAAGAGCCTTGCTCCAGATAGCGTTGCACGGCTTTTTCCAGGATGGTCGGATCGATCTGTTCAAAATATTTGCCGATGACCGCAGCCGTCTCCTTGGCGCTGTGGCTTGCAACCCACTGTTGCCCTTTGTAGATCGCATTGGTAAACTTTTGGATAGTTGCCGCATTGCTGTCGATATTGCTTTGCTTCGTCATGTAGACGGTGTAGGGAACGGTGCCGCTTTCCTTGCCGAAGGAGGCGACGACATGCCCGATCCCTTCCTGCTCAAACCGCGACGCTTCCGGTTCGAACAGTTGAACGTACTCGCCTGTGCCTGAAGCGAAAGAAGAAGCGATATTTTTAAATTCGATATTCTGGATCAGCTCCAGGTCGGACTGCGGATTGATTTGATGTTTTTTCAGGACATACTCTCCGACCATTTGCGGCATTCCTCCTTTGCGCTGACCGAGGAAGACGCTGCCTTTCAGTTGGTCAAACGAAAACTGGTCGGGTTTGTTGCGGGCGACGAGGAAGGTGCCGTCCGTCTGGGTCAACTGGGCGAAGTTGACGACGACGTCTGCTGCTCCTTGCTGGGAGACGTAAATACTCGTCTCCGAGCCGACGAGCGCTACGTCGATCCCGCCAGACAAGAGCGCCGACATGACCTTGTCGCCGCCGGGAATAGTGGAAAGCTCCACATCGAGCCCCTCTTCCTTGAAAAAGCCTTTTTCCAGCGCGACGTATTGGGGGGCGTAAAAAAGCGAGCGGGTTACTTCGCCAATTCTTATTTTTTCAGGAGTGCTGGAGCAGCCGGCCAAAACGGCGATCAGAGCCAGACAGGCAGCCAGCCCCAGCGCGAAAAATCGTTTCATTATCAGGAGTACCTCCTTGCTAGGCTGTTGTTTGCTGTAAGGTATGCGCCCAGACAAAAAAGGGTGAATGCCTACAGCTGGTGACAGGCACGCTTGCGGGAAGCTCTGCACAAAGAGAGGGGCAATCATTGTGATTGTGACATTTTTAGGTACGGGATCAGGAGCGCCCACCACGCGCCGCAACGTGAGCGGAATCGGGCTTCGCTTTTTGCAGGCAGGAAAATGGTGGCTGTTTGACTGTGGGGAAGGTACGCAGCATCAGCTTTTGCGCTCTCCCATGAAAATCAGTCAGCTGGACAAAATTTTCATCACGCATTTGCATGGCGACCACTTGTACGGCTTGATCGGGTTGCTCGCTTCCCGCTCGCTGCGCAATGGCGAAGCATCGCCGCTCACGCTTTACGGACCGCCGGGGATTGACCGCTATTTTCGGGCGATCATGGATGTAAGTCCGGTGCATTTGCAATATCCGCTGGAGCTGAAAGTGGTCAGCGAAGGCGTCATTTACGAGGATGAGGAAGTCGTCGTTTCGTGCCGGAAAGCGAACCATCGGGTGACGTCTTTTGCCTACAGCGTCCTGGAAAAAGACAAACCGGGAGCTTTTCTCGTCGAGCGAGCGAAAGAGGCGGGAGTTCCGTCCGGGCCGCTCTTCGGAGCCTTGAAGCGCGGCGAGCAGGTGACGCTTGCCGACGGTCGCGTGCTGGATGGCAAAGATTTTGTCGGAGCGCCGCAGCAAGGCCGCAAAATCGTCTTCAGCGGCGACACGGAGCCGTGCCAAAGCGTCGAGGAGCTTGCGGCGAATGCCGACTTGCTCGTGCACGAAGCCACGTATGCCGATCACGACAAGGAGCTGGCGGTGCGCAGCGGACACTCCACGGCGAAAGAAGCGGCTGAGCTGGCGAAGCGTGCAGGTGTAAAAGCGCTTTGCCTGACCCATTTCAGTCCGCGCTACGAGGATGAGGACGGCGACTTCTCCATGGATGATCTGTTAAAAGAGGCGCAGGCGATCTTTCCCATGACGACGCTCGCCGAAGACTTGGGCAGCGTCGAAGTGAAGCGAGTGCGAAAAACGGTGGGAGAAACCGATCTTCCTTGTTATAATGAATAAATTATGAACGCATGGATGTGAGACTTCACCATTCAGTGAGAGAAAAATGGCAACGGGAGAGGAAAGGTGAACGACGGTGTCCGGTACACGGGTCAGCAAGTCGATTGCCGTGCGCTACGCCATGTTTGTGCTCGGATTGTTCATCGGGGCATTCGGCTGCGTGCTCGCGATCAAGGCGAATCTGGGGGTGGCGCCCTGGGATACGTTTCACATCGGCTTGCAAAAAACATTTGGTTTAACCATTGGCATCTGGTCGCAGATCGTCGGCGTAGTGGTCATTTTGTCGTCCTATCTGGTAGCCAAAATCAAGCCGACCTTTGGCATGTTTCTGAACATGATCTGCTTCGGAAGCTTCCTGGACTTGATTTTATGGCTCAACATCGTGCCGGAGTTCGAGTCATTCTGGCTGCGCTTGCTGGTGTTTTTGCTCGGTGTAGTCGTCATGACCATCGGCATCGGCATGTACTTGTCTCCGCGCCTGGGGGCAGGGCCGCGCGACAGCTTCATGCTTGCCATGAACGAGCGATTGGGCTGGAGCATTCAAAAGGTTCGGCTGATTATCGAAGTAACGGTGTTGATTGCCGGAGCGGCGCTGGGTGGCCCGGTGTCGATCGGAACGGTGCTCATTGCCGTTTTGACGGGGCCGATGATTCAGCGGACGATTCCTTTTTGGCAGTCGGTTATGAAAAAACAGTATGGCCTGATGGAGCCAATCGAGCGTCGCGCGAGTTGATCTGACGCGGTTTTCCCTCACAGCAGCTACACTCTTATCCTGAAAAATGGGCAATGTCTGGGCGAGCGTCCAATCAAGATTGGCTATTCGCACATACATTATGATTAGTTGCTGACAAAGGAGGGAAAGCGAATGAGTCTGTTCAACGGAGGATTCGACGATTTTGCTTTGATTCTGGTGTTGTTCGTATTGCTGACAATCGTTGCTTGCGCTTGCGACTAACGAGGTAACACACCGACCGCAAAAAGGTTGGCAATAGCAAAAGGGAGAGCGTAACTGCTCTCCCTTTTTGCTGTTTCGCTCGCCTTAGTCGAGCTTTTCATGAACCTGTTTTTTGACACTGGAGATTTGTTTGTCGGACAGTTTGACGCCTACGGCTTTGCTGACTTTTTTAATCAGATCGCTGAGCTTCTTGTCGTCCTTCAAATCTTTTTTCGTGATTCCTTTCGCCAACGACTTGATGTCGCTCATTTTCCATTTTTTCTTGCTTTTCTTGTTGATTTTTTTCAAGAGATCGCCTGTGCCTTTGCCCTTCTTTTTACCCATACAGCACTCTCTCCTCTCAAGATTGGCTTTGAGCCTGCCCTAAGCAGTTATATGGGAGAAGGCATCTGTTTGCTTGGACAGATGGACTGGGGGAATCGCCTATTTTGGCGGGCGGTGTGCAGATGCCCAAGCAGACAGAGGCAGATACGACATAGGATGTGGCAACGCTGTGCATGACAGGAGGCTAGTGGGTTGAAAATCATCAGCTTTCAGCGGGAGACGTCCTTTCACGACATCCTGAGCGATTTGCAGAAAAAAGTGATGACCAAAACAGAGAGACTTCCTTGGCGATGCTTCGATGACTGGGCTTGCCTGTGCATCAAGGACAACATATACGAGCAGCACTGCGAGCATTTTCGCAGGTATCAAGCCATGGTGGAAGAGAATGTGACCGTAAGCGTCCATGCCCAAGCACAAACAGTAACACAAACAGAAACAGAGGGCGAAGACGAAATCCCGTGGGGCGTCCGCTATGTCGGCGCGCAAAAGCTGTGGCGAAAAGGCCGGGGCGAAGGGGTGAAGGTGGCGGTCATTGATACGGGGATTTCCCGCGACCATTTTGACTTGAAGGATCGGATCAAAGGGGGCGTCCATTTTGTGCGCGGCAAGCAAAACGGACATGGGACGCATGTAGCCGGAATCATTGTGGCCGAGATGAACCAGCGCGGAATCGTCGGTGTCTCTCCCGAGGCGCATCTGTACGACGTACGCGCCTTCGACCACGAGGGCAAAGCGTCGCTGTCGACGATTTTGCAGGCATTGCACTGGTCGATTGCCAACAAAATGGACGTGATCAACATGAGCTTCGGCATGCCGCAATACAGCGAGGCGTTGGCGCGAGCTGTGGAAAAGGCGAAAGAGCACGGCATCGTCATGGTAGCCTCGGCGGGAAACAGCGGGGGAGAGGTCGAGTACCCTGCCAAGTACAAAGGCGTTCTCGGAGTGAGCGCAATCGATCAGTCGGGCAGGCTGGCTTCGTTCAGCTCGCGCGGAAGGGGAGCGAATACGAAAGCGCCTGGTGTGGAAATTTTATCGACGTGGCCGGGCAACCAGTTTAAAAAGCTGAACGGCACCTCGATGGCAGCTCCACACGTCTCCGGGCTGATGGCGCTGGAAATCGGCCGCAAGCGGAACAAGGCAAAGTAGATGAAAGACAGCGAAATGGAAAAAAGCTCCATGGCTTTCTTGCAGCCACAGAGCTTTTTTTGTGGGAAAAACGTCTCGAATGTGTTCCTCGCCGTGTTGTTTCGAGGATTATTGATGAATTTTGGTGTCATGATCTTGCTGGACGCGAAACCATATATTAAGATCATTAATGACGCTCGCCAATTCATGAATTTCGCTGTTCAGCTCACAAGAGCGCGCGAAATTTTCCTCCTCGGACATCTGCTTGGTTTTCTCGATGATCACAGCTTCCACCCGGTGAATCCGATCGGGGATGGTTGCGCGAATTTCTTCCCACTCCATCAAAATGTCCGCACGTTCCGTATGTGAATACTCCTCCCATTGCATATCCAATGCAGGAAGGCGAATGCCTAAACGTTCATCGAAAGTAAAGTAATTGCGCAAAGGTAAGTTCACTCCTCTCCAGTTCCATCATACCAAAAATGAGCGGAATCGGGGAGAGAAAAGCGCTTGAAAGGAATGGTTGGATGCAAAAAGGACGCGTCCTGATCGATGCCGATGCTTGTCCGCGCCAGGCGCTGGTGATCGCGCAACAGTTGTGCAAGGAGTTCGGGTGGCAGTGCCTCACGTTTGCCAGCTACAATCATCAGATCGGTTCCGAGCATCACGTGACAGTCGATGCCGGCCCGCAGGCGGTCGACATGAAGCTCGCCAATGAAACCCGCCCGAATGATGTCGTCGTGACGCAAGATATTGGACTGGCGGCTCTGATTCTTGGCAAGCGTGCGCAGCCGCTGACGCCGCATGGCCTGATTTTTGAACCGGAACGGATGGCTTTTCATTTGGAGGAGCGAAACGAGAAAGCCCGCTTTCGTCGCGGGGGAGGAAGAACGCGCGGCCCTGCGGCCCGTACGCGTGAAGATGACCAGCGCTTTTTGACGGCACTGCGTTCATTGCTAGAGAGAGGAGAACAACAGGATGGGAACGAGTAAAGAAAGAGGATTGATTTTTTGCGGCATCGTGTTCGCGGTGCTGGGGGCATGGATGTTTCGCCAATACATAACCGGTCAGGTAGCGGGGATGGATCAGGCAGCCTTTTCGTTGGCAGCCGCTGTTCGCTCTGCTGGCTTGACGAGCTTTTTCCAGTTGCTTACCCACTTTGGGAACGCGACTTTCCTTGCGCCGTTTGGCGTCGTGCTGATCGTCGCCCTTTTCCTCAAAAAACGCAGGCTTGAGTCTGTCGTCATCCTGCTGTCGCTCGGGGTCAGTGAAGTCGTCAACGAGATTTTGAAGCTGATTTTTGCCCGTCCTCGACCAGTTGGCTTCAATCTGATCGATCTGCCGGATTCGTTTTCTTTCCCAAGCGGCCACGCCATGATCGCGCCCGGCTTTTATTTGATGCTCGCCTTGCTGATCGTCCGCTGGTACGAGAAAAAAAGTTGGTCGGCATACGTACAGCCTGTCGTGTTTGTTTTCGTTGTGCTGCTTGCCGCGAGCCGCGTGTACTTGGGCGTGCACTTTTTGAGCGATGTGCTGACCGGGTTTTGCCTGTCGATGTGCTGGTATTTCTGCGTTCGCTGGGGCTATGAAAAAAGGCTGGGGAGACGAGATGTCGTCGTCGGCCCCATACCGCAATCGCGCTAGTTGCGCTACGTTGTTGAGTATCCCAATTCACTCATCAGACTCAGCCATTTTTCTACGCTGGGTTTATTTTTTTTGTCTTTCGGCAGGACGATATAGGCTGAGCGCTTGGGCGGCTTGTTGCCAGTGATCGGCAGTTCCTTCAGCGTCCCGGCAGCCAGCTCTGCTTTGACCGCAGAGCGGGTGAGCAAGCTGACGCCAAGCCCTTCCTTGATCAAATCGATGGCAAGCTCCGCCTTGTCGACAGTCAGCTTGGGCACGTAGTTGCGCGGCAATGTTTGCCTGATCCATTCGTTAAAAGGCGGTCCCCAGTTCATGTAGAGCAGCGGCAGGTTGCGAAGCTCGCGCGAATCCACGTGAGTCGCTTGGGCGACGCTGCTCTCTGGACAGCAGACCAGGACGATTTCATCATCCCAGGTAGGAATGACTTCAAAGTTCGGCAAGGAGGGCGGCACGTACACGATCCCGATCTGGATCACGTTGTCGAGCAAATACTGGATGACGTCCGAGGAATGCCCGGTTCTGGTGCTGATGGCAATTTGCGGATAGCGGCAATGGTACTCTTTCAAGATCGGTTCGAGGGTAGAGGTCCAGATGGCGTTCAGGCTGCCAATCGACAAGTAGTCCTCGTAGGGCTGGAGAGAAGCGACTTCGTTGAGCGCTTCGTGGGACAGTTTGAGTATGCGCTCGGCATAAGGCAAAAGCGTCAAGCCTGCCTGGGTAATTTCAACACTTCGCTTGTCACGGATGAAGAGAGGCTTTCCGACTTTTTCTTCCAGTTGCTTGATTCGCATCGTCACCGTAGACTGGACAAGATGGAGCATCTCCGCAGCCTTGGTGAAGTTTTTGGTCTGTGCCAATGTGTAGAAAGCGCGCAGTTGTTCGAAGTCCATAGCGTGTGTTTCCCTCTTATCTAAATATTTGATAACCATATACAAAAACGTTCGTTTCCCAAATTATACCCTGTTCTTTAAGCTGGGGATATCCCTAAATCATGAGAGCAAACGGGAGAGCGAGGGTATCGAATGAAGCGGGAAATGTGGAGAGAAACACCGTTTTCGGTCAAATTGCTGTTGGCGACATCCTTTATGATGAATCTCGGCTTTTACGCCCTGATTCCTTATTTGACCTTGTATTTGACAGGCAGTATCGGATGGACGCTGGCGATGGCCGGTCTGGTACTTAGCGTGCGACAATTTTCCCAGCAAGGCTTTGCGTTTATGGGCGGAGTCATTGCCGATGCCTTCGGCTACAAGGGCGCGATGGTTTTGGGTATGGCAGTGCGGGCTGTCGGCTTTGCCCTGTTTGCTTTTTGCACCGAGACTTGGCATTTTTTTATCGCAGCGATTTTGTCAGGCTTGGGTGGGGCGTTGTTTGACCCGGCTGGCTCGGCGGCGTTTGCGATTTTAACCCCTGATTCTATCCGCAAAGAAGTGTTCGCCTTTCGCAATGTGCTCGGAAATATTGCGGTGGTCGGTTCGCAAATCGTCGGTACAGCGCTGTCGGCTGTCGATTTTACCTACCTGTCGCTGTTTGCCGGAGCGGTTTTTGCCTTGAACGCGGTCGTCTCGTTCTTTTTTCTGGCCCCGATCAGCGCTACCAACACGCGGCACAGTATTTGGGAGAGTATGTTCACGGTGATTCGGGACAAGCGCTTTGTGCGCTTTACCTTGATTTTGATGGGTTACTACTATTTGAACATGCAAGTATTTTTGACGATACCACTGCTCGTGGAGCATGTGACACATAGCAAGACTTCGGTCGGAATTGTTTTGTCTGCCATGTCTTTGTTCGTCATCCTTTTTCAAATGAAAGTGACGCAATGGCTGGAAGGCTACCCGCACAGGCTCACCTTGATCGGGATCGGCACCCTCGTCATGGGGGCAGGACTGTTCCTGTTTACGTTTGCCGACTCTCTGTGGATGTTGCTCATCGATGTATTCCTGTTCGCACTGGGTACGATGATCGCCGTGCCCAATCTGGTAGACGTCGTTCCGCGTTTTGCGCCAAAAGATTTGGTAGGGGCTTACTACGGCTTCAACGGCTACTCGATCGCCATCGGAGGCTCGCTCGGCCAGATCGCAGGCGGCTGGGTGTACGATGTGGGGCTTAGGCTGGAAGCGACGTGGCTCCCCTGGACGATCTGCCTCGTTGTCGGGCTGCTCGTTGCCTGGATGCTTCACCTGATGGAGCGCGATACGTACAAACTCGGCAACGATTTGACAAAAATCGCGCAGCCGTAAACTTTTTGACGAGAAAACACGAAAAAATGTTGGGCGCAAATTGAAACATTTACCATTCCTTGTGCGTATATATCGGTAGGAAACGAAATGCTGGGCGTTAACGAAAGTGAGGGAATTTTATATGGAAGATATGAAAAAATTGAAGCGGATGTTGCTGGTGACGAGTTCCCTTGGATTTGCCGTTTTTGCCATGGTAGTCATAACGGAAATCGTGCGAATCTCTCTGTAGCATGGCCAAACAAGTTTGCGTATAAAGCGAAAAGCTTGCTTCCCGTAAATGGGAGTGCAAGCTTTTCTTTTTGCTTTCTTATAGGTTGTCCGCTTTGCGATAAGAGCCAAGCTCGTTTTTCGGTTGTGGCTCCAGTCGGTTTTTGAAGCGGTATTGGTAAATGAGGATCGCGATAATCATGAACGGCACCCCGCAGTAAAGGGCAATTCGCTGCTCCGGATCGAAGGCCAGGCTCACGAGAACGGTCAAGTTCAAGATCAACGAAACCAACGGAAGGACCGGATACAAAGGCGTGCGGAATTTCAGGTCTTCCAGTTTGCCGCCGTTTTTCAGGTAATGGCGACGGAAAGCGAGCTGCGAAGCCGAAATGGAGATCCAGCCCACTTGTGCCCCCAGACCAGCGATAGACAAAAGCACCATAAACACGGTATCTTCCGCGAAAAAGCCAGACAACAGCGAGAGCAAGGAGATCGCGAAGGTAATCATGAGTGCATTCATCGGAATACCTTTGCGGTTTACAATCGCCAGTTTGCGGGAAGCCATTTTCTCGTTGGACAAGGAGTAGAGCATCCGGGTTGCGGCGTACAAGCCGGAGTTTGCTACGGACAGCAGGGCAGTCAATACGACGAAGTTCATGATGTCTGCCGCATAAGGGATTCCGATACTGTCGAATACGACGACAAACGGGCTTTCGATAACGCCGGCTTGCTGGTGAGGGATCATCCCTGCCACAATCGCAATCGCCAAAATGAAGAAGACGAGCGTGCGCCAAACTGTAGCGCGAATCGATTTCGGAATCGTTTTTTCCGGTTCTTTGCTCTCGCCTGCCGCGATACCGATCAATTCGGTACCCTGGAAGGAGAAGTTCACCGTGATCATCGTCATCAGCAACCCGGTAATTCCGTGGGGAAGCAGTGAGGTGCTGGTGAAGTTGGAGAACATCGGAGCAGGTTGTCCATTTTTCATGTCGATCAAGCCGAACATGGCCGCGCCACCCAAAATGATAAACAGGATGATAGCGCTTACTTTAATGCTGGAAAACCAAAACTCGGACTCACCGAACGCACGAGCAGAAAGCGCATTCAACAGGAACAAAAGGACACCGAAGATGGCGCACCACATCCAGACAGGCGAGTCTGGAAACCAACGCTGCATCAACAGGCCGGATGACAAAAGCTCCAGCGCAACCGTTACGGCCCAACCCAGCCAGTACAGCCAACCTACTCCAAAGCCGAGGGAAGGACTTACGAACCGGGTCATGTAGGTCTGGAACGAACCGGCAACAGGCATGGCGACGGTCAATTCGCCGAGGCAGAGCATGGTGAGGTACATGATGAATCCGCCCACCAGAAAAGAAAGGATCGTACCAATAGGGCCAGCCTGACTGATCGTATAGCCTGAACCGAGAAACAGTCCGGTTCCGATTACGCCTCCAAGAGAAATCATGAAGAGGTGCCTACTGTTCATACTGCGTTTTAGTTCATTGTGCTGTTCGTTGCTGCTTGGTGTCATATAACCCTCTCCTTCACGCGAGAAATATTGATTCGATGAATGCGTTTTCAGGCGCGATATATGCTCTGCAAGAATGATACCAAATGAAACGGCCCAAGCAAATCGACTTTTGCAGGTAGTTTATGGAGAAAAGTGCAAAACAAATCGGCACACTTGTGCAAAAAAAATGAAAAAACGCCAAGAAATTTGGCGTCATGAAAAATGAAGCTGTTTTTTTATCCTTTGATTCCCAATTTGCGCAAGCGATATTGCAAGCTTTGCCGACTGATTTGCAGCTCCTTGGCCGCCCGGGAAATATTGCCGTGGTAACGATCGACGACGTGGTGAATATAGGCGGTTTCGAACTCCTGCATCGTTTCTTTCAATGATTTTCCTTCTTCGATAAAAGGGAGCGAACGGGGCGGCGCTTGTTCGATCACGACGGCGCTTGCAGGGGAGCGGCGCAAAAAATGCAGCGGCAGATGCTCGTAGCGGATCATCGTCTCGTCCACCATCAAATTCATCGCGCCTTCGATGAGATGCTGCAACTCGCGGACATTACCCGGCCAGTCATGCTCCTGGAAAAATTGCAGGACATCCGCCGAGACACCCGCGACTTCCATTTGAAACAGCTCGTTGTACTTTTCGATAAAATGCGAGACGAGCATGGGAATATCTTCTTTGCGTTCCCGCAGCGGGGGCAAAAACAGCGTGACGACGCCGAGACGGTAGTACAAATCTTTTCGCAGGTGCGAATTGGCGATGGCCTCGACAGGGTCTTCGTTGATGGCGGCGATGATCCGCACGTCAATGGCCCGGTCTTTCGTGTCGCCGATGCGCCGGATCGACTTCTCCTGGAGGGCGCGCAACAATTTTGCTTGCAGAGGCATACTAAGCGAGTTGATTTCGTCCAGAAACAAAGTGCCGCCCTCTGCCTGTTCGAACAAACCGGGTCTTTCCACGGCTCCGGTAAAAGCGCCGCGTGCCGTGCCGAACAGCAAGCCTTCAATGAGGCTGTCGGGAAGCGCTGCGCAGTTTTGCGAAATAAGCGGGCCGGATGAGCGCAGACTGGCGTTGTGAATGCTTTGCACGAACAGTTCTTTTCCGGCTCCGGTTTCGCCGACGACGAGGACCGAGGAGGAGGTGCGCGCCGCGCGTTTGGCGTTTTCAATCACATCGAGAATCGGGCCGCTTTTGCCGATAATCTGCTCAAAGGTGTAGCGGGAGCCGTTTTTGGCAAGCAGGTTTTCCCTGATCAGCCGTTCCATCTTCGTCACATCGTTGGCAATCTCCATCGCGCCGATGATTTGCCCGTTTTCGATGATCGGGTACGTGTTGTTGATCGTCGTAATTTCTTTTTGCTTGTCATTGAAATACGTTTGCCGCGTATTGCGTATGCTATTTCCTGTTCGCAAGCAGGTGAGCAGCGTGCTCTCCTGACCACTGTGGAATTGGAACACTTCCGACAGAGGCTTATGCAGAACGTCTTGGCGGGCCATCGACTCCAGCTCGGTCATTTTCTGGTTGTACACAATCGTTGTGCCGGTGGCGTCAATCACGTGGACGCCCTCGTTCATTCTGTCCAGGATATGTTCGTAAATGCGCAAAAACGTGTCGAGGGAAGATTCTTGCCTTGAAGTCGACACAATGGGTCACCAGCCTTTCTTCGTGACAGTATCATATCATAGAACAGGCGATGTGCAAAATGTCTATGCACCTGCAAAATTATAAGGAAAACGCATGCAAAAAAATTTTGCTGAAAACGGATTCCATTGCGCCGTTTCGCACGTTTTTTATATTGGCATCATTCTTGCTTGATTAAGATTGGCAAGTGAAACCGAAGGAGGCTACCACCATGACGAAAACAAAAGTTGTCATTGATCAAACCGAAAAATACGGCGCACACAACTACCATCCGCTGCCGATCGTCATTTCCAAAGCAGAAGGTGTTTGGGTAGAAGATCCAGAAGGTAACAAATACTTGGATATGCTGAGTGCTTACTCCGCTTTGAACCAAGGCCACCGCCATCCACGCATCATTCAGGCGTTGAAAGATCAGGCAGACAAAGTGACATTGACTTCCCGCGCTTTTTACAATGACCAGCTGGGCGAGTTTTACGAAAAGCTGTCCGCATTGACTGGCAAAGACATGATCCTCCCGATGAACACGGGTGCGGAAGCAGTAGAAACCGCTCTCAAAGCTGTTCGCCGCTGGGCTTACGATGTGAAAAAAGTACCGGAAAACCAGGCAGAAATCATCGTCTGTGAAGGAAACTTCCACGGCCGTACCGTAACGATTACTTCTTTCTCTTCTGCGGAAGAGTACAGACGCGGCTTCGGACCGTTCACTCCAGGCTTCAAAATCATCCCTTACGGCGATATTGAAGCACTCAAGCAAGCGATTACACCAAACACCGCAGCATTCATGCTGGAGCCGATTCAGGGCGAAGCGGGCATTATCATTCCGACAGAAGGCTTCTTGAAGGAAGCACAAGCTGTATGTAAAGCAAACAACGTGCTGCTCGTGAGCGACGAAATCCAAACAGGCTTTGGCCGTACCGGAAAACTGTTCGCAAGCGATTGGGAAGGCGTCAAGCCAGACATGTACATCATGGGGAAAGCGCTCGGCGGCGGGGTATTCCCGATCTCTGCTGTAGCTGCTGACAAAGAAATCCTCAGCGTGTTCGAGCCAGGTTCCCACGGCTCCACTTTTGGCGGAAACCCGCTTGGTTGCGCAGTAGCGATTGCCGCTATGGACGTACTTGCCGATGAAGGTCTCGTGCAACGCTCCCTGGAAATGGGAACGTACTTCATGGAAAAACTGCGTGAAATCAACAACCCGATCATCAAAGAAATTCGCGGTCGCGGTCTGTTCATCGGACTGGAACTGACTACAGCGGCTCGTCCATATTGCGAGAAGCTGAAAGAACTGGGCCTCTTGTGCAAAGAGACTCACGAAACAACGATCCGTTTTGCTCCGCCGCTCGTGATCAGCAAAGAAGATCTCGATTGGGCAATCGATCGCATCAAGCAAGTGCTGCACGTATCGGAAACTGCAAACGCGTAAAAACAGAGCAAACAGCCATCCGGCGTCAAGGATGGCTGTTTTTTTATCGTTGGCAGCGCTGAAATCTATCCTTCAATCGTTCGACAAAATTCGACTACCTGTGGATAAAAGTGGAAGAAAAATCCACATAGGGAATCCCGCGTTTTTGTTTGTTACACACAGGCTGCCCACAAGTTACTCACAACATTTCCACATGCTTTGTGGATATCAGAACGGTTGTTCGATACTCTATCATCTGGTACAATGAACTCATACGACAGGATGGAGGTGAGCAAGGGTGAAATACTTGAGTGACCAAATGCTGATAGAAGTATATCATCGTGCTGTCGACCTTCAGCTAGATTCTGCTTTTATTGAACTGCTTCGCGAAGAGATGCAGACACGAAACATTCGCATCACACAGGTCAGCGCCTGAGTGCACAGTGCAACCACAACACATAAGACCTAAACGACAAAGCCATCCTTGGCCATGAGCAGTCCTCCTGATTGATGGGAGCGACTGTTCAGTTAGAGGATGGCTTTTTCTTTCTTTTTTCAAAAACAGTGCCGTGCGGGATCAGGCGGAAAAAAACTCCAGTGCCGTGATTCCGGTAATCGGCGCTTCCTTGTTGAGCAGAACTTCCGGCAAGTAAAAGTAAACAGGCCCGTCTCCTTTAATCGGTTTTCCGGCCTTGGCAAACTGCAAAATCGCCCGTCTTGCTTCGGAAATCGGCAGGACGATCGGCTCCTGGTTTTCGCGATGAAGCCGAACATGGGTGGCTTCAGGCAGCGGAGCGGCATTAGTGATGAACGGATCGAGCCGAATCCCGTAGTCGCCTTCCAGCACTTTGCGCTCCTCGGCCAAGCTTTTGCGCTCGGACGGCAGCTGGGCGCCTTCGCGCAATTCCTTGTCCCACTGTGTTCCTGTTCCTTGCAAATATTGCATTTGTTTGGACAAAGCAGGGTCGTCTTCACCCGTGTACGCGTTCAAATCAAACTTGCGATCGTCGAACACCCAAACAGTCGGGTCCAAAGTGATGGGGTAAGTTACGGCCCCTTTAAACACGATAACATCAGACATGATGCATACCTCCGTCATCTTTCTCAATCATCTAGCATTTTACTATACCTTTTTGAAAAAGGGCAAACGATGCTTTCGCCTCACGCTTGGACAATCTTGCCAAGAGGGGGTATGCTGGACATAGTTGTAAAAATAAAGGACAAAATGGCCGGAAGCTTTCGGATATGCGGGAGGAGACAACGTGTACGACTTTGATGCGAGAATCGAGCGAAGAGGGACAGACAGTGTAAAATGGGACATTGACAATCCAAAAGTGAACGGAGAAGGCGTGCTGCCGATGTGGGTGGCCGACATGGACTTCGCATGTCCCAAGGAAGTGACGGAAGCGATCACGCAGCGGGCGATGCACCCGATCTACGGGTATCCGCTGAAAAGCGCGGCTTTTTATGAAAGCTTGCAGGAGTGGATACAGAGACGGTATGGAGTAGAGGTGCAGACGAGCTGGATGACGGGCATTCCCGGTGTGATTCCTGGCATTCATGTGGCGATAGAGGCATATACATCACCAGGGGAGCGCGTCCTGATCCAGACTCCCGTGTACCATCCGTTTTTTCATGCGGTGGAAAATCGCGGCAGGCAAGTCGTGCGCAGCTCCTTGGTGGAGCAAAATGGGCATTATGAGATGGACTGGGATGATTTGGCGAACAAGCTGAGCGATCCACGGGTAAAGCTGATGCTTCTGTGCAGTCCGCACAATCCGATTGGACGGGTCTGGACGAGGCAGGAGCTTGTGCGATTGGGCACGCTCTGCGTGGAGCACGGGGTCGTCGTCGTGGCGGATGAGATTCACGCCGATCTGGTCTATGAAAAAGGCAGCCACGTTCCGTACTACTCGTTGCCAACGGAGCTGGCGAGGCAGAGCGTCACGTTTTTGGCGGCATCGAAAACATTCAATCTGGCAGGATTGTTTACTTCCTACCTGTTGACGGAAAATCGCCAATTGCTGCGTGACTTTGCCGTGACGGCTTCGCGAATGGGCTGTGAAAATGTGAACCTGTTCGGGATGGAGGCGACGATTGCTGCCTATCGCTACGGGGAGCCGTGGCTCGAAGCTTTGCTTTCCTACTTGCACAAAAACGCGACTTATATGAGCCGCTTTTTGGCCGAGCACGTGCCAGCGGTTCGCATGCCGGTTCCGCAAGCGACGTATTTGGGCTGGATGGACTTTCGCAGCCTGGGACTGAAACAGGCCGAGTTGAGCAGCCTGCTTCGGGAGAAAGGCAAGCTCGGCTTTCAGGACGGCCTTGTGTTCGGCCAGGAAGGGGAAGGCTTCCAGCGCGTCAACTTTGCTTGCCCTCACTCTGTCGTTGTGGAAGCGATGGAGCGGCTGAAGCGGGCGATCATGGAATAGCGTCCCACAATTTGACAGCCGACGCATTCAAATCTACAATCTATTCATATGCATCACGAGTATGGATAGAGGGGATAACAGATGGACATCGAGAGTGCATCCAATCAATTGGCCGAGAAAGTACAAGCGGCCAGCGAATATACAGGACAAGGCAAGGTAGCAGCATATATACCCGAATTGGCAAAAGTAGACGCGCGGATGCTGGGCGCGGCAGTCTGTATGCCGGACGGGACGATTGTATCCGCGGGAGACGCGGATGTTCCTTTCACCCTACAGAGCATTTCGAAAATTTTCTCGCTGGTCGTCGCCCTGTGCCAAAACGGACACAAGCATGTATTTGAGCGGGTAGGCAAGGAGCCTACAGGCGACCCGTTCAATTCGATTATCAAGCTGGAGACGATCAAGCCGCACAAGCCGCTCAACCCGATGATCAACGCAGGGGCGATCGCGGTTGCGGGAATGATTCAGGGCAATGGCGTGGAAGAGCGTCTGGACGCGATTCTGACCCTGCTGCGCAGCGTCACGGGGAATCCTGGGCTGTCTGTCAATGAAGCGGTGTACCGCTCGGAAAAGCGGACGGCTGACCGCAATCGCGCGCTCGCCTGGTTTTTGAAGGACAGCGGAGTGCTGACCACGGATGTGGAAGAGACGCTTGATCTGTACTTCCGTCATTGCGCCATCGAGGTAACGGCAAAAGATGTGGCGAGATTGGGCATGGTGCTCGCCGCCGATGGCCTAATCCCTCATACAGGAGAAAGAATCATTCCACGAGAAGTTGCTCGCATCTGCAAGACTTTCATGGTGACTTGCGGGATGTACAACGCATCCGGGGAGTTTGCCATCGATGTCGGGATTCCGGCGAAAAGCGGGGTGGCTGGCGGCATTATGGCAGCTGTGCCGCAGCGGATGGGGATCGGCGTGTTCGGACCTGCTCTGGATGAGAAAGGAAATTCGGTTGCCGGAGTCAAGTTGCTTGAGATTCTCTCACAAGAATGGAATCTTGGCATCTTTTAGCTTCTTGCAGTTGATCTAGCTTCTCCCCTTTTCAAATGGCCCAGAATCGCGTACTATGTATGATAAGGATGGAGGCAAACGGAGGGATAGGTTTTGACAGAAATTAAGGTTCCTGACTTGGAACAGAAAGCGCTAGCACTTCTTAAAGCGGACGCAGACAAGATTTACAAGCTAATCGACGTGCAGATGGAAAACCTGACCATGCCGCAGTGCCCACTGTATGAAGAAGTGCTTGATACACAAATGTTCGGGCTTTCCCGTGAAGTAGAGTATGCAGTGCGCCTTGGACTGATTGGTGAAGAAATCGGCCGTGATATCATGGGTTCACTGGAGCGCAAGCTGGCGACTCTCCATGAGCTGTTCAATCAAAAGTAAGGCGAGGAGAGCGGTGATCATCCTCGCTTTTCGTTTTTTGAAAAAAGTCTTGCCTATTTGTGTTGTATATATTAAATTTAACACTAGCATTTCAATAACAACTAAAATGCAATGACGGAGACCAGTACACGAATGACATCGCTTGACAGGGAGAAGCTGCCGAAGACTGCAAGCAGCTTTGAAGTGAGCCTCGTGGAATTCCCTCCAGAGCAGCCCTTTGAACGGCCCAGGCCAAGTAGGAGGAAACGGGTCATTCCGTTAACGATGAGCAAGTGAAGTGCCGGGAACGTCAAGCGTTCTTGGTGCTTAATCAGGGTGGTACCGCGAACAGACTCGTCCCTTTTTAGGACGGGTTTTTTTTATGTTCGGCCGACCCCTCGCATAGGAAAATAGCAACGAAAGAGAGTAGTATACGAAAGTGCTGCCTGACAGGGAAGCGCCGCCAAAGACTGAGAGCGGCCGCAGGAATAGTCTTCGTAGAATTCACTCTGGAGCTGACCTCTGAACGCATGGCGCCGCTAGTAGGAGAGTCCGGGTCATACCCGTTATCAATGACGAGGAGAGGCATGTCTTTTGGGAAAAAGGCGATGCCTAACTAGGGTGGTACCGCGAGAAACGAACAACTCGTCCCTTTTTGGGGCGGGTTTTTTTTATTCCATTGGAACAAGATGTATGTATAGTTGAGGAGTGATTGATCATGAAAAATCAAACAGAGCAATGGACGAGCCGTCTCGGTTTTATTTTGGCTGCGGCTGGCTCGGCGATTGGGCTGGGGGCGATCTGGAAATTCCCGTACATGGTAGGGACGAGCGGGGGAGGAGCATTTTTTTGTCTGTTTCTGATTTTTACGCTCGTCATCGGTTTGCCGCTGTTGCTTGGTGAATTTGTCATCGGCCGCAGTACGCAAAAAGAAGCGATCAGCGCCTATCGCGCGATTGCGCCGGGTACTTTGTGGCATTGGATCGGTCGGCTTGGAGTCGTGACGTGCTTTTTGCTGCTGTCGTTTTACAGTGTCGTCGGGGGCTGGATTCTTACTTACTTGCTGCGCGGGGTGACGGGGCAACTGATGGGTGCTTCGTACGAGCAACTTTTCGGAGAAGTCATTTCCGCTCCATTCGGTTCTGTTGCCGCCCAGTTCGTGTTCATGCTGATCACGGCCTGGGTCGTGGCTCGCGGCGTGCAGAGCGGGATCGAATCCGCGAACAAATACATGATGCCGGCCTTGTTTATTCTTTTTCTCGTCCTGATGTTCCGTTCTCTGACATTGCCGGGAGCGATGGAGGGCGTGTCGTTTTTCCTCCGTCCGGACTTTTCCAAGCTGAGTGCGGAATCGATCTTGTACGCGCTGGGCCAATCGTTTTTCTCGCTCAGCGTCGGGGTATCCGTGATGGTGACGTACAGCTCGTATTTGGCGAAAAACGAAAGCCTTGTCCGTTCCGCTGGCTCGATCGTCGGCCTGAACCTTTTCGTCTCCCTGTTTGCAGGACTGGCGATTTTCCCTGCGGTTTTCTCGCTCGGCATGGAGCCGACGGCTGGGCCAGGTCTGCTGTTTATCGTTTTGCCATCCGTGTTTGAAAAGATTACGTTCGGCAGCTTTTTCCTGTTGATCTTCCTCGCTTTGTTCCTGTTTGCTACGCTGACCTCGGCTTTTTCCATGCTGGAGATCATCGTCGCGTCTCTGACAAAAGGGAACGAAGCAAAAAGAAAGCGGCTGTCCTGGATCATCGGGCTGCTCATTTTCATCGTCGGAGCGCCTTCCGCCTTGTCGTTTGGCGTGTGGAGCGACATCAAGCTGTTTGACAAATCGATTTTCGACGCGTTCGATTTTCTCGTCAGCAACATTTTGATGCCGCTTGGGGCTTTGCTGATCGCGATTTTCGTCCCGCTGAAAATGAAGCGGGAAGTGCTGATCGAGGAGCTGCGGGCTGACCATTCCCCGCTCAGCAAACGGTTGTTTGTCATCTGGCTGTTGCTGTTGAAATACGTTTCCCCGCTGGCGATTGTGCTGGTGTTCATGCAAATGCTCGGGATCTGGTAATATCCATTCACGAAAAAGGAGTGCAACGGCGTCAACTGCCGCATGCACTCCTTTTTTAGTGAAACTGACTTCTCCTCTTCCCGTTGCGATAGCGAGGAAAGTCATGCGCGCGCTCGTCAAGCGAAGAAGAAGGCTGTACCCAAAATAATGTACACCGTAAGCAAAAGCACCCCTTCGAACCAGTTGGTCGCTCCGTCTTTTGTGATCGAGATCGTAATGAACGTAGCGACTCCGATGGCGGCCAGTTCAAATGGCGTAAACACGATATCCATCGGATTGCCGAGCAACAGGCTGACCAAAACGAGTGTGGGCGCCACGAACAGCGCGATTTGCAGACTGGAGCCGATGGCGATTTCCACGGCAGCGCCGATCCGTCCTTTCATGGCGAGCAACAGGGCAGCACTGTGCTCGGCGGCGTTCCCGATGATGGCGATGACGAACGCACCGACGAACAGCTCGGACCAGCCAAGCGAATGGGAGACGTGCTGGACGCCGTGCACAAGCCACTCGGAGACGACGGCGACAAACACGGTCGAGATGGCGAGCATCAGGATGGAGACGCCTTTTGACCAGACCGCGTCGCTTTCGTGCGGCTCGATATCGGACAAAAAGTCGCTGTGCGTAATCATCGAGAAAATCAGCCAGAGAACGTAGGCGATGATCAGCAAAATCGCGATGACGATGCTGAGCGTCTCAATTTTCACAGGCGGCAGCTCTCTCATGAAGACGGCAGGGATAAACAGCGCGACGATCGCCAGCGTCATCAGCGAAGCGTTGTGACCAGCGAGTCTGCTGTTGAAGTTTTGCTCCTTGTACTTGAGTCCGCCAAGCAACACGCTGAGTCCGAGCACGAGGAGCATGTTGCCGATAATCGCCCCGGTAATCGATGCCTTGACCATGTCGAACAAGCCTTCCTTGACGAGGAAAAAAGCAATGATAAGTTCTGCGGCGTTGCCAAAAGTAGCGTTCAAAAACCCGCCGATCCGGTCACCGGCGTAATGCGCGACGCTTTCCGTCGATTTGCCGAGCCAGGCCGCGAGAAAAATAATCGCCAGGGCGGAGGTAGCAAATTGGAAAAACTCGTTTTCTGTGAAGTAGTGCGCGAAGGCAGCCAGCAGCACAGATGCTCCGACGAGCGAAAAGAAAAGTCGTAAATTCATGTGATCACCTCAGATGCAGAATCAAATTACTTACCTACCTATTGAATCATACCAGCATTGTCTTCCTTTTTGTACCAAAAAGTTGGTCCCTGCGCGGAATTAGGAAGATAGGTATAGAGTTCCTCTTCTGACAGAAACTAAACGATGAAACAAGACAGGGAGGTGCTTTTATGACCAAGCCGATGCTTTGTCCTACATGCAAGTCAAACCGGATGCGCTTTACGATCATTGAGCAAGTACCGCGCTACATGCGTCTCGACCCGCAAACAGGCGAGGTAGTTCAGCAACTGTCGAGCGAGGAGCTGGACATTTTTCATCAGCCGTATAAAGGCGACTCATACATGATCCAGTGTGGAGTGTGCGGCACGACGGAATCAGAAGAGCGCTTTGTCAAAATGGCAGAGCATATGCAGACCCAGCGTTCGCAATGAACGCAGTTTCTGCGGACAAAAGGGAACAGGCACGCAGTCTTGTTGACTGTAGTGCCTGTTTTCGTGTTTCGGGCTTATCGGCAGAAGATGTGCCGGCCGATTTTTTTGATTTGCGGGCGGCTCCAAATCCAGCCGGATGTGGCTGTGTCCGGGTTGAAGTAGTAGATGGCTCCTCCGGTTGGGTCCCAGCCTTTCAGCGCATCGTTGACCGCTTTTTTGGACTGTTCGTTTGGGGTCAGCCAAATTTGTCCGTCCGCTACGGCAGTGAATGCGCGAGGCTCGAAGATTACTCCGGCTGGCGTGTTCGGGAAGGCGGGGTTTTTCGTCCGGTTCAAGATGACCGCCGCAACGGCTACCTGACCGATGTACGGCTCGCCGCGAGATTCGCCGTATACCGCGTTTGCCATCAGCCGCAAGTCGTTGGCTGATATGTTGGCGGCGTGGTACGTCTCTTTTTTCGGATTGCTTGGCGCGGGTGCGCTTGGAGCCGCCTGCGACGCGCCCAAATCCGCAGCGGTTGGCTTGTAGTTTTTGGTGGCATTGTACAGCTTCACTTTCGTTTTCGGCCCCAAAACGCCGTCTACGGGCAAACCAAACTCATACTGAAAGTTGCGGAGTGCCCAGTAAGAGCGCCAGCCGAAAATACCGTCAACCGTTCCGGTGTAAAACCCTAAATGCTTGAGACGGTATTGCATTTCGCGAACATCGCTTCCTTCTGTGCCGACTTTGACGACTTGTTGGCTGAATGCGTCAGAACGCAGCGGGGAAGCCATGACGGCGGTGGTGACGACGATTGCTACTGCTGCCAGTGCGATCAGCCATTTCACAGGCTGCTTCATTTTTGATCCTCCTTTGGGAATGTGCTTATCAGCTGATGATAATTGTTAGGTTCTCCATCTTTCTACAACAGGCCCTAGTAAAATATTGGAGAATGCGTACACTACCATTGACTTTTCGCTAACGAAGAAATGGAGGAGTAACGATGCTTGTGGCGCAATATCTTTCCAAGCAGCTCGCCGAATGGGGAGTCAAACGCATTTACGGAGTGGCCGGGGATGGCATTTTTGCCTGGCTGGATTCACTGGGGAAGCAGTCAGAGCTGCGATATATCGCATGCAAACACGAGTCTGCCGCCGCGATGATGGCGAGTGCGGAAGCGAAGCTGACTGGCAAGCCGGCGGTATGTACCGCGACGATGGGGCCGGGATTTGTCAATCTGCTCAATGGATTGGCGGACGCGCATACAGACCGCGTTCCTGTCATCGCCATTACCGGACAAGTCGAGACAGCCAAGCTCGGGGGCGGCTACAAGCAGTATGTGGCGCAGGAAGACATGATTCGCCCGATCAGCTGCTATCAGGCGACGGTGACTGAACCAGATGCCGTGGGCGAGGTGCTCCATCGCGCTTTTGTTTCCGCCGCGCAGCAAAAAGACGTCGCGCATCTGTCCATTTGCAAAAATGTGTTTGCCGAAAAAACGCAAGCGACAATCCTTCCGTCATTGCCACGCATCCCGCGCGTGCTGGGTGATCGCGTAGAGATCGAATCGGCGGCTGACCAGATCATGCAGGCCAAAGCGCCGCTCGTTTTGCTCGGGATTGGCGCGCGGCAGTCGGCGGCACTTTGCTTGCGGTTCGCTGAACAGCTTGGGGCCGGGATTGTTTTGTCTTTGGGGGCAAAAGGGGCCATCGAGGAGTCGCATCGACTTGTGCTGGGCGGCTTGGGTGAAGGGGGAAGCGAGGGGGTGCTGCAAGCGCTTGACGAAGCGGATTTGCTCGTCATTTTGGGGGCGAGCTGGTTTCCAAAAGAGTTTATTCCGAAGCATCTGCCGATTATTCAGGTCGATCATGCTGCTACGTCTATGCATGCACAGCCGAAGCTTCTTTCCGTCACTGCCGATCTGCTGGACGTATTGCCGCTGTGGCTTGCCCGTTTAAAAAATCGTCAGCGTGGCGAAGCTTGGGAACAGAGAGTAGAGAGCTGGCATGAGCAGCTTTGGGCGGAAAATGAGCAAATCAGCAAGGCGTCATCGCCCGACGAAGCGGTGAAGCCGGAGTTGTTATTGCATACAGTAGGGCGAATGGTGGCGGAGGACGCGATTGTGGCGCTCGATACCGGAGAGCATACGATCTGGTTTAATCGCGCATTTCGCGCAGTCAGGCAGTACCCGCTGTTTTCCGGGAAGTGGCGCACGATGGGCTTCGGCCTGCCAGCCGCGATTGCGGCCAAGCTCGCTTTTCCCGACAGACAAGTCGTGTGTGTGACAGGCGACGGCGGACTGCAAATGAACCTCGCGGAGCTGATGACGGCGGTGGAGCAGCAGCTTGCGATCACGCTGATCGTCGTCAACAACCAGACGCTCGGCTTGGAGGAGTTGAAAATGAAGCAGGAAGGCTACGGCTCCTTCGGCGTGAGGCTGACAAATCCAGACTTTTGCCTGTGGGCCAAGGCGTGCGGGGCTGACTCCGTGTCGGTGCGCAGCGCTGCGGAGCTGGAGCCGGCTTTGCAGCAAGCGCTCGCCAGCAATCGTTTGACACTGCTTGACATTCATTGCACCGCTCCGACATTAACCGAGAGAAAAAAACAAATCCCCTTCCAAGCCCAAGCATGATTTGTTTATAATGAAAGAAAAATCAGATAACACGGGAACAGCCGTTATCATTCGGTCAAAAGAGGAGGGCATCCTGATGGCTGAAAGACTGGGCGAGATCAGAGTGGCCGATCAAGTGATCGCGATCATTGCCGCTGTGGCAGTAGAGGATGTATTGGAGATTTCGGTGAGATCCGGCGGTTTGTATCAAGATTTGGCGAAAAAGCTGAATGGCGGTGCAAAAGGAATCACGGTAGCGGTAACGGAGGACAGGGTCATCATTGACATGCGGGTATCGGTCCGTTACGGATCGCAAATTCATCACGTTTGCCACACGCTGCAAGAAAAGGTGAAAGAAGCGGTGGAGAGCTTGACCGGACTGTTTGTGGATGCGGTCAACGTGCATGTGGAGACCGTCGATATTAGCAAATAAAAACGACCTGCGCAACAGCAGGCCGTTTTTTCTTTGGAGACGAATAGGCGCCCTACATCGAGTACGGCTGTTTTTTCATCTGTTCTTCCAGCTTTTGGCGGCTGACCTCACGTGATACGCTCAGCAAGAAGCCTGTCGAGATCAGACAAACGAGCAGGGATGACCCCCCGTAGCTGATAAAAGGCAGCGGCACGCCTGTCAGCGGGATCAGTCCGGTTACGCCACCGATATTCAAGATCGCCTGCAAGGCAATCATCGTGACGACACCGATTCCGGCCAAGCTGGCAAACGTGTCTTTGACGCGCAGGCAAATATGGATGCCGCGCAACAAAAACAGCAAATAAACCAGCAAAAACAAGGAAGCGCCGATGAAGCCAAGCTCCTCAGTAATGATCGAGAAAATAAAGTCGGTATGCATCTCGGGCAAGTACAAATACTTTTGGATGCTCTTCCCGAAGCCAGTCCCGGACAATCCTCCGTGAGCGATGGCGATCCACGACTGAATGATGTTGTACCCGGTTCCGCTTGGATCGTTCCAAGGATTGAGGTAAGAGTTGATCCGGTTCAAGGCGTGAGACTTCGTCGTGATGTAGGCAAGCAAGGCGACGGTGACAACCGGACCGCCGAGGCCGATCAGATGACGAAGTCTGGCCCCGCCGCAGATCATCACAACGAGAGCACTCCCGAGCAAAATGGCGGCGGACCCGAGATCGGGCTGCACGACAATCAGGAGAAAAAACAAACCTGTGACCATGAGCGGCGGCAGCAAACCTGACTTGAGTTTGCGTACACCTTCTCCTTTTTTCGAGAGAATGGCCGCCAGGTACAAGATCAGGCCAAGCTTGGCAAACTCTGCTGGTTGCAGGTTGGATGAGCCGATTTGGAACCAGGACCGCGCTCCCTTGATATTGACACCGATTCCCGGAATCAGTACGAGCACGAGCATGAAGAAGCTCACCATCGCAATCAGCAGGAAATTGCGTTTGTAAAAGGAGAAGGGAATATTCATGGCGACCAGCATGCCGACGACACCGATCAGGAGGAAGCGAATTTGCCGCTTCACGAAATACAGCTCGTCCCCGTTGCAATAGGAGCAGCCATTGGCTGTGAAGCTGGTCAGGGCGAAAATGGAGCTTGAGCTAAGCACCATGGTAATACCAAACCCGACAATCAGGGCAGTTAAAAACAGGAGCAGGAAGTCAGGTACGCCCCTCGTCTTCACGGTAATACCCCCTTCTACGTGAAACAGAGAGGGGATACCTCTCTGTATCGCAAGACATTTTCATTTTGAAATTAGTGCGAGGAAAGCTTTTCGCCGAGCATTTGCAGTTTCAGCTTGGCAGTTTTTACAACGGAATCAGGCATTGGATAGTCGTAGTCCAATCCGTGTGGGAAAAGGTGTTTGCCCATGTACGGCTCATCCAATTTCAGGACAGCGTGGGAATCTTCCAGCTTGCCTTCGGTCACGTTTGCTTCGATGCGCAGGTAGTAAACGTTTCCTTTATCTTGGATTTTATAATCGTATGTAGCGTGCTTGTAATCCCAGGCGCCACGATCAAAGCCGAGTTCGCTCATGTAATGTTCCAGATCAGCGAAAAAAACTTCTTTCGTGCCAATCCCCGTGTCCTTGATAACCATTCTTTTTCCTCCTACAAATGGTGAGATTTTCACTTATTAATGATAGTCTGTTTTTGGAAGAAGCGCAATGCATAACTCTGTTCCGCCACGATCTTATCATACCCTTTTGCAGCGCATGAAATGAGAGCAGAGAGGACACACTACAACCGTTCATTAGCAAACAGCAAAAGGAGGAGAACAAGATGGCGAAAGTGGAAAACCGCACACTGCGCGAAATTATGACCAAAGATGTCGCAACGGTGACGCTTAAGGATAATGTGTACGAAGTAGCTTGCAAAATGCGCGACTGGAACGTCGGTGTCATTCCGGTTGTCGATGAAAAGAACGATGTGATCGGGGTAATTACGGATCGCGATATCGTCATTCGCGGCCTGGCCGAGAAGCATGAAGGCTCGACGGCGACAGAGGTCGTCATGACCAAGGACATCGTTCTCGGCCAGCCGGGCATGACGGTCGATGAAGCAGCAAAAATCATGGCTGAGCACCAAATTCGTCGCCTGCCTGTCGTAGAAAACGGCAAGCTGGTCGGGATTGTCGCGATTGCGGACATGGCGATTCGCCAAGTTCACCACGATGAGGCGAGCGATGCGCTTCAGGAAATTTCCGAGCCTGCCCGCCACTAACAGGCGGATACAAGAGAAGCAACCTGAGAAAAAGCTGCCGCACAGGCAGTTTTTTTCGTTTTTCCCTGTACATTGACGCAACGGTAAGGTATATGATACCGATAAGAAGCTGACAGGGAGAGAAATGCATGCTGATCAATGATATGGCGCGCAGGCTGCAAATTACGCCAAGAGCGATTCGTTATTATGAAGAAAAAGAGCTGATCAAGCCAGCCAAAGCAGATGAGTCCGGGTATCGTCATTTTACCGAAGAAGATGTATGGCGATTGCAAACGATCATCACGCTGCGCGAGGTCGGCATGTCGATTGACGATATACGCGAGCTGCTCTCGCAAATGAAGGAGCAGGAAGGCAGTCTGCTGCATTATCTGGATCTCCAGCGCTCTTTCATGTACACGCGATGGGTGGAAATGGCCAAAGTCATCCAGACGACAGAAGCGATGATCGAGCGGATCGGACACAGTCAAACGATCGATCCAGCCGAGTTGTTCGAGCTGGCTGAGGCGAACAAACGGTTGCGGCAGTCCCGCGACAACTGGGTGGATCGCTGGAATTTCAACCAGATCGCCAACTATTACGATGACTGGGTCACCAGCGAATCGCAAAGCTTTAACGCCCACCAATCATACGAGACAGTGCTGGACGAGGTCGTCGCCGCACTTGGCCCGATTCACGGGGAGATCGGACTGGACGCAGGCACGGGTACAGGCAATCTCGCCAAACGGCTGGTCAGCCAGGGAGCGATCATGAGCGGCTTTGACCAGTCGCCGCAAATGCTGAACCGTTGCCGCAGCAAACTGCCTGCCATGGAAACGAAGCTCGGCACCTTTTTCGCCTTCCCGTTTCTGGAAAATCGCTTTGATTTTGTGGCGACGAGCTACGCGCTGCACCATCTCGACGATGAGCAAAAGCTGCTCGCCTTGGCGGAGTGCCGCCGTGTACTGAAGCCGACAGGGCGCCTAGTGATTGCGGATTTCATGTTTGTGGATGAAGGGCACAGGCAGGCGCACATCGCTGAGCTGACCAGAGAAGGCAAAGACGAAGCGATCATGCAAATCCACGATCGGTTTTACGCCGATCGCTCCCGGTTGCTTGCAGAGCTTGACGCTCTCGGCTTTCAAATCGAGGCGAAGCAACTGACCGTCTACACGCATTTGCTCATCGCCAGACTGCGCTAAAACATTCCTTTACTTTTGGGCTCTTCCAATCGCTGACACGTGCCTAGCCTTCTGCATAGGCTGTAACGAGAAGGAAAGGAGGACTCCACTATGGGTCTGTTCGATGGCTTTTTTGATCGCGATAACGATGAGTTTCTGTGGATTATCATTGTCGTGGTTGTTCTGCTGTTTTTGTTTAGCGCCGATCGTGACTAAGTCTGTACGTATAGACAAAACGACCTTGTGGAAGGTCGTTTTTTTCGGTTTGGCATCTGCCGGGCACAGACGCTGGGAAGCGCGCAGAGAATTTGCCTGGGACAAGCTTTTGCGAGCAAGCTGCGAAAATTTGTAACCTTTTCCAAACTCATGCGAATAACCCAGTGAGCAACAAAAAACAACATTCACCATTCAGGAGGCAAGGAAAATGAAAAAATGGAACAGTGCCGTCATGTCAATTGTCGCTGCAACCCTTTTGGCAGCAAGCCCCGCATGGGCAGTTCAAGCGAGCGCGAAGTCAGCCGACAGCACGGCAGCACAAGCCCAGGGAGCCGCGCAGCAAACGATCGCGAAACTGGAAAAGCTTCTGCCGTACATGGAGCAGTTGCCCGTTGAAAAAGTGAGTCTGGATGAGGACAGTGACGTCATCGTCGTCGAGCGCAGAAAGCTGGAAGAAGATAAAGAGGCGGCGATGACCATTTATTTGAACAAGCAAACAGGCAGCATTCAGAGCTTCGAATATGCAGCGGATGATGCAGGCGACGAAGAGCTGTCGCCCGACGAGCAGAAGAGAAAAGCGGACGTGTTTTTGCGCGAGCTGCTCGGTGATGCTGCGGAAGGCTACCAGTTCGACGCCAAACGGTCCGAAGAACTAGGAACACCAAGTTATCAGCTCGTGGTAAACGGCATTCCGTTTTTTGAGCGCAACTTGCTCGTCAGCGTGAACGGAAACGGCGAAGTGTCAGGGCTGATGGCGAATGCCGCAAGCAATCCGCTGTCTTCCGCAAACTTGCCGAAGAAAGAAGAGGCCATCTCTGTAGCGCAAGCCGAGAAAGCAATTGCCGAGCGGATGACACCTGCGTATCGTTTGCAAAAAGACGGCAAGAGCATGATGCTGACCTATCATGTGTCCTGGTCGGGCATGCTCGATGCCAAAACCGGACAATCGGTAGAGACGCAGCACTCGCAGTTTTACTATGAACCCGATCTTTCTGGTGCCCTCCTTCCCGTATCGCCGCAGGGCAAGACTTTGACGGCAAAAGACAAAGCGGAAGCAGCGGCATTGCTGAAAACGATCATCGGCTTCAATACAGAGGACGCTACTTACGTGGAGCGGGCTGCGGAAGATACGCCAGAGGGCAAGGTGCAAAACTATGTCTGGAAAAAGGGAACATTCGTTGCGAACGTATCCGTTAAAGCAGCAACCGGACAAGTCATCGATGTGAGTCTGGAACCGAGCCAATATGTGGAGCCAAAGCAGAAAGTAACCGTGGAAGCAGCGAGGAAAGCAGCCGTGCAGGTGCTGCAAGTCTACTTGGACAAAGAGACGAAAGCGGTAGCGTTAGATGCAAGCTCCTATCTGAAAGACCCGAACGCTTACCGCTTCACTTTTTACCGCACGCAAAACGGTTTGCCCGTCTTAAACCATGCTTATCAGGTGACGATCGACAAAGAAACGGGCAAAGTGATCGGACTGTTCGGTGAATTTTCCAAACCGGCAAATGTGGTCTATCCCGATCCGGCCAACATCGTTCCGCGCGAGCAAGTAGCCAAGGAGTATTTGAAACATCATCCGCTGAGCCTGGTCTATCTGGAGCCAGTATTGGATGGCAAGCGCCAGCCGAATCCGCTGCTCGTGTACAAGTCTGCGAAGAGTGAAAGTGTACAGGAATATGTGGATGCCGTGACAGGAAGCAGTATCCCTCGGAAATAGTTTACGGATAGAGCGTGTGCCTGCCCTTTCGCGGAAGCGGGCAGGCGCACCTTTTAGGGATGGGGAGACGGAGGAAACCCAATGAACGAAACGTACGAAGAGCGGATTGCGAACCTGGTCGACACGTACTACCAGGATGTCTTCTATTTCCTCTATCATTTTATCGGGAATCGGAGCGATGCCGAGGACATCACCCAGGAAGTCTTTATACGAGTGTTGCAAGCATTGCCGCGGTATGACGGAAGAGTCCGGATGAAAACATGGATTTTTTCCATAGCGAAACATGCGGCAATCGACCTGTATCGCCGCCGGAAATTTCAACGTTTTTTTGCGGATTGGTGGTTCAGCGAGTTGCCAGCCAAGGATGGCTTGCCGGAAGAGCTGTTTGTAGAAAAAGAACGGGACCAAGAGCTGAAACAGGCGATTCTCGCGCTTCCGCTCAAATATCGTCTGGCTATTATTTTACGTTCCATCAAAGGGTGCAGCATAAAAGAAACAGCGGAAATTCTCGGCATATCCGAATCAAAAGTAAAAGTGGACTATCATCGCGCGATCAAGCTGATTCAAAAACAGTTGAACGTGCGAACAGCAGGTGAGGGGGGAAAGCATGTATTGGGAAGATGACGAGTTCCTGCACGAACGCATGAAACGGCTAGGCGGGAATGTACCTGCACCGCGAACAGAAGAAATCAAGCGGCTGCAAGGGATGCTGTCAAAGCAAGCGCGCGAGATGGACAGGCGCAGCAAAATGAGCAGGACGGCAAGCTGGACGCTGCAGACGGCTGCTTTTTTTGCCCTGGCTGTATGGGGCACTTCTCTGGCGTTTCCTTCCGTGAAACAGGAGCTGCCTGGCAATTCGGAGCAGGCGAAGCCCTCCTACGAAACCGTGAATCCGCCGTCTGCACAGAAGACTTCTCCGCTGGAACGAGAAAAGGACGGGAAAGCTGCTCAGGAAAAGGAACAGCAGGCGAAGCCAACTAAGCAAAAGGCAACAGAGACACGAACAGAAACGAGAAAGCAGGTTGCCCCGCCGACGAGCCAAACCGTCGCGCCAGCCGAGCCGTATGCAGCAACAGCCGATGGCAGCGCAACCAAAAAGGCGGCGGCCTATTTGGAACAGTTGATCGGAGCCGAGCAGCGTCAGTACAAGCTGGTCGAATCGCTTGCCGATCCGAAGCAAAACCAGCACGTCTTTGTGCGTCAAGTAAACGGGCTTCCGTTTCTCAACGAGCATTACACGGTCGGGTTGGATGAGCGCAACAACGGGAAGGCAATTGCGGCCAAGCAGATTCAAGGAGGCAAATGGAGCGAGCAGCTTTTCCCTGATCCGGCTGCTGCCATCGGAAAAGCGGAGGCCGAAACGATTCTCGTCCAAGCATTGACGCCTTATTTTGCCGAGACGCAAACGAGTGGCTACGATCCGGCTCTGATGGGCTTCCTCGATGCGCAAAGCGGGCAGTTGATCGGCATTGACAAGGCACACGACTCGTTGCGCGGCAAAACGTACAAGCTGGATGCCGAGCGGACAAGCTGGAAGGTGACGACGGAAGACGAGGCTGTGCAGTTGGTGGCGAGCGAGTTTGGCTTGACGGTGGAAAAAACGTTCTGGCGGGCGGAGAACGACTTTTTGGACACGCGCAACTATCGGTGGCGCTTGGAGAACGGCGGCAGCATCGCGCTAAAAACCGTTTCCTCCACGGGAGAGGTCGTGGAACTGGAGTACAAAAGTCTGCCGGCTGCTTCTGACAGGACAACCGCTCCCAAAGATGCTGCGGCAGCGACACAGACAGCGGCTTCGTTCCTGCAACATTACCTCGCTTCGGAAGTGACGGGCTTGCAAGTCATGGAAGTCGAACAGGACAAACTGGCTTACCGCATTTATTTTCAAGCGTTGTCCAAAGCAAATGACGCTGCTGCCTTGCCTGTCTACACCGTTACGGTCCAAGCAGCGACTGGTCAAATCGTCGGGTTTCAGAAGACGCCGCCGAAACAGGAGCAGGCTGCGCACAAACCAAACCGGCAAGCAAGCGCTGTCGAAGCCGCCAAACAGTACGTAGAGCGCCATCCCCTGCAATTGGCTTACGTCTGGATCAAGGGCGAGACGGCCCCTTCCCTGGTTTACGTTCCGCTGGAGCGAGATATGCTGTCTGATTATATCGAAGAGTAGAACAGGCAGGGCTTTGCTTGAAAATTGTGGGGGAGAATTATAAAATCATAAAAATCGCAATCGCGTAAAACTGACACGTTCTGGGTCAGTTTTTTCGCGTGTCAGACGGTTTTTACGAAAGCAGTCATAACGAGAAGCAATGCGGAAGAGGAGAAGACAAAATGAAACGAAAGCTAGTGATGTACCTGTTCGCGGTAGCGCTTTTGCTTGCGGCTTGTTCTACAGCAGAAGGACCAAAGGCAAACGGAGAAATGACGGCGACCGTCAAACGCGTGGTCGATGGAGATACGTTTGAGCTGGCGAGCGGGGAAAAGGTGAGGATGATCGGAGTCGATACACCGGAAACGGTCAAGCCTAACCATCCCGTCGAACCGTACGGCAAAGAAGCGAGCAATTACACGAAAGAGCTGCTGACGGGCAAAAAGGTCACGCTCAAGTTCGATGTAGAGCCGTACGACAAATACCAGCGGCTGCTCGCTTACGTGTACATGGAAGACGGGACGTTCGTCAACGAAAAGCTGGTGCGGGAAGGGTATGCGCGGATTATGACCATCCCGCCGAATGTGGCCCAGGCCGATTTGTTTTTGACCGCAGAGCGGGAAGCGCGGGAAGGCAACCGCGGGCTGTGGGGGCTGGATGTAGGCGAGCAGGGTGCAGACGCCAAGGACGCAGACAAAAAAGCGGCAGGCAAAAAGGACAAAGCCAAGGATGAGTCCAAAGCGCAGCCGAGCAAGTCCGCGGACAGCGACACCCCGCCAGAGGGCAAGGCGATCAAAGGCAACATCAACGCCAAAGGCGAGAAAATTTACCATGTTCCCGGCTCTGCCAGCTACGAGCAAACGAAGGCGGAAATGTGGTTTGCCACAGAAGAAGAGGCGCAAGCAGCAGGGTTTCGCGCTCCGAAACGATAGTCTTTGTCTGGGCAAGCCGTAAAGCGCTAGGGGGCAGGGCATGAACATAAAGCGGATTGCGATTTTGAGTGCCGTTGTAATAGCAGTGATCTGCGTCAATATGCTGTCGTTATTTGACTGGGATCACGATCCGGTAGCCAAACAAGGAGTCATGGATTTGCGCGGGTGGACGGAAGGCGCAACAAAGCCGCTCAAGCTCAAGGGAGAGTGGGAGTTTTATCCGGGCCAGCTCCTTTCGAGGCTACCGGAAAATCAGCCTGCCAGCTTCCCATACATTCAGGCCCCTGGAAATTGGGGGCCAAGCTTGAATGCTGACAATGCCCGCAGCGCCATAGGCTACGGGACGTATCGGTTAACCGTGGTGATGGATGCCGAGCAAGCCGGGCAGATCGCTTTTCGCGTACCGCTGATTCGCTCTGCCCATCGGTTAATCGTTGATGGCCAGGAGATTGGCGCGAAAGGAATTGTGGTCACAGACCCGGCGCAATATTTTGGACAAGCTGTTCCGTATGTCGCGTGGAAAAAATCGAGAAAGAGCGCTTCGATATTTTCGTTCAAGTCGTTAACTTTGACCATGCCGTAAGCGGAGGCATCATTCAGCCGATCAGCATGGGGCCTGTTGCTGCAATCGTAGGGGAACACCAGCGAATCGCTGCACTTGATTTTGCCATTCTCGTAGTATATTTGCTGTTTACCTTGTATTTCGGACTTCTCCATTTTTTTGATCGGAAAAATAGCTGGGAGTGGCTCTCCCTGTTTTTCTTTTTTCTAGCGGTTGTTGTATCGGTGAATAGCACCAAATGGCTTTCCTACTTGCTGCCGTTTCTTTCTTTTCACGCAACTGTGACGATATACTGGATTGCCAGGATCGGACTGAATTACTGTGTGTTCATATTCGTCTATCGTCGCTGCCAGCGGCGAGTAGACAAGTGGCTCAAAAAGTTGGTACTGCTTATAAGCTGCGCATTTATTGGCATGATCCTCGTGTTTCCGCCTGACCAGGCGACGCAGTACATAGCAGCGTGGAATCTTGTCTCTACCTTGATGTATATTTTCATACTCGTTCTGCTCATTTGGAGCTTGCGAAGCAAAGAGGAGGGGGCCTGGTATGAGTTTCTGGCTTTTTGTCTGTTTGCATCGGAAGCTTTGTTGAACGCGCTAATCATTTTTGGAATCACGGAACAAGGCGGCTGGTACTTCTTTCAAAACTTCAGCTTCCTCGTAGTCATTTCTTTTTTGTTCCTGCAACAAGTCATTCTCGCCTACCGCAAGACCGAGAAGATCACACAGGAAATGCTGCTTGTCGACAAGTTCAAAAATGAATTTATGGCGAGCATTTCCGAGCAAATGGTAACGCCGCTCAATGCGATGATCAGCATTGCAGATGCGAGATTGCATGAGGACGACAAACTGACGCCTGACCAGAGGCATGACCTGCGGATTATCACTTCTGTAGGCTGGACGATCAGAAGCATGGTCAATGACTTGCTCGACTTTTCCCGCTTGCGCAACAAAACTATTCTACTGCAAGTTCGACCGATTGACTTTCGCTCAGTAGTTAACGAAGGAATCGAGAGGCTGTACTACCTCGATTTTGATCACAGCGTCTTGTTCGAGAACAAGATTCCTTTGGGGTTTCCGCCCATTTTAGCGGATGAGGAGAGAATGGATCAGCTGCTCATGAGCATTTTGATCCACGCTCAAAAGAAAGTGATTCGCGGGAAAATCATCATTGAGGCGAGCGTAAAGGAGCCGTTTGCCGACATTTCCATCCGGTTGCAGGGCGAGGGAATGACGGAGTGATAACGGTTCACGCTGATTCTCCTGAAGATGTCGTATACCGCCTGGCTATTCCATTGGCGAATACAGGACAGCAAGAGGTTTCGCGAAAGCTTGTTGAAGCTGTGCTGCCGAAGCCAACGATGCGAGCCGATCGTGTCAGCGTTGCGCCGAGCGGCGAGGGAGCATTGGCGGAAGCGGAAATTTTAGTCGTGGATGACGACAGCGCGGGATGGACGGGAGGCTATGCAAATTCTGGGAAACAGGATGAAAATACGCTTAATTCCATTGCGTCGCTGAGTCGGAGTGAACCTGACCGGATGGCTTCCTTGTTAAATGAATTTGGGCAATATTTGCGGGAGAGCTTCCGGTTTGAAAGCTCGGAGCCGCTCATTCCGTTCGAACGGGAATTGGCGCTGGTTCGTTCTTACTTGCACATCGAGAAGGTCAGATTTGAAGATTGGCTCTCCTATCAGATTGAAATCTCCACCACGACTGATTTTTTGATCCCGCCTCTGACGTTGCAAACGCTGGTGGAAAATGCGATTCGCCATGGCATTATGCAGCAGGCTGAAGGGGGACATGTGCTCATTCGTGTCTACCGAACAGACGAGCATGTGTGCGTCGCGGTAGAGGATGACGGCGTTGGCATCGCTGCGGATGTCCTCGAACATTTATTTACAGATTCATTGTCTGGTGGAATCGGCTTGAAAAATATCGAGCGGCGATTAAGGCAACTGTTCGGCCAAGGATTGCGGATCAACAGTGCACAAGGGACAGGAACCGAGATTTTGATTCGTCTGCCGCTGGAAAAGGTAGGGATTTCGTATGAAAGTAATCATCGTGGATGACGAGCCGCTTGCCCTTCGCCATCTCGCACAGGAGCTTGAACGCATCGGCGGGCTGAACATTTTGGGACAATACCGCAACCCGCAGTTGGCTCTCGAACGAATCACCCAGGAACCAATGGATGCGGTGTTTCTGGACATTCAGATGCCAGGTGTCAACGGAATCGAGTTAGCCGAGCGAATTTTGCAGCTGTATCCGCACATGGCGATCGTTTTTGTGACGGCATACGACGAATACGCAATCAAGGCTTTTGAGCTGAATGCGCTGGATTACATTTTGAAGCCGATTCAACATGAGCGCTTGCAAAAAACGATTCAGCGACTCGGCAAACAAGCGCCGCTTGAGGCTGTTGCAGCTCGTAATGCTGATCCGGAAAACGGATTGATCCACAGCCTTCGCTCTTTGCAACTAGAGCTGGCTGGCCAAAAGCCGCTGACGTTGCGCTGGAAAACCGTAAAAGCACAAGAAATTTTCGCCTTTTTGCTACACCACCGGGGAACGGTTGTCAAAAAACAAGTTCTTCTCGACCAGTTTTGGCCGGGAATCGATTGGAAAAAAGGGATTACGCAGCTTTATACGACCGTTTATCAGATCAGAAAAGTCATCAATGAAGAAAAAATGAGCGTTCAGATCGTCAACTGTGACGAAGGCTACTTGCTGGAGATGAATGGCACGAGACTGGACGTGCAGGAGTGGGAAGCCAACCTGAACACCGCGCCACCGCTTGATCCGGAAACATTGGACGTGCATCTGTCCGTATTACAGCAGTACCGCGGAGATTACTTGGCTGACCATCATTACTTGTGGGCTGAAACCGAACGAATCCGACTGCGCGGAAAATTTCTTCAGCATGCGCATGACATTTTTCGCTTTTTCGTAGAGCGCAACCAGTTGACACAGGCCGTTTCGCATTATTTGCACGTCCAAAAAATCTTGCCTTCCGAAGAAGCACTCTATTATGAACTGATGCGTCTTTACGCCAAGCTTGGCGATCGTTTTTCCGTGGAAAAGCAATACGACTTGCTCGTGTCTATGCTACGAACTGAGTTTGACGCCCAGGCTCATCCGGCGGTTCAAGCGTGGTTTGCGCAGTGGAAACAAAAATCATAACGAAGAGCCGACTTTTTACAGGTCGGATTTTTTGATGAAAAAAACCTATTTCTATTTTTGTTTTTAGTATTTTTTGCCTATAAATATTGCGTTTCCATGAAAAAATAGGTTTTTTCCAAAAAAAGTGCGACGGTTTCAAAAATCTTTCAGGTGGATGTTGTATCATAAAGAGGGTCTATTTGCCTAAAGAATAGGTTGCAGTTGGGGGACTGCATCTGAAGCAATGTTTGTAGCTGGTTTGAATTGGGAATAGGGGATGAAGAAGAGCATGAGCAAATGTCCATTTTCGTTTTTTCACAGTTTGTGGGGAAGCCGGAAAAAGCCGATGGAGCATTCCAGGTGGCTTGATCAGCAAGATCGCGCAAAAGCAAAGATTGACGTGACCGATCCGACGATCTTGAAGCAGCTGGAAATGATTGATTTGACCATAGAGGAAATCCGGCTGGCAAGCTCGATCCAGAAACTGATCCAGGCACATATTCGCGAGATTGTGTCCGCTTTCTACCAGACGATTACCAATGTCGAAGAACTGAAACAAATCATCCTGGACAACAGCACGCTGGAACGGCTGCAAAAGACGTTGGAGCGGCATCTGATCGAGATGTTCAGCGGGCAAATCGACGGCGAGTTTTTGCAAAAGCGGATTCGTGTAGCAGAAGTGCACTATCGAATCGGCCTGGAGCCGAAGTGGTACATGGGGGCCTTTCAAAACTTGCAAAGTACATTGCTCGATATCGTCCACGAAAATATTGAGAATCGAGTGGAAAGTGTCCGAATTGGCAAAGTGATTTCGAAAATCCTCAATTTTGAACAGCAAATCGTCCTGGAAGCTTACGAAAAAGAAAATTTGCGCCAAAAACAGAAGCAGTATGAACAGGTCAAGGAAGAGCTGAAGGCGAAAATTTTTACGGTTTGCGAGCAGATGACGTCGATTGCCGAGCAGACGAGTGCTTCGATGCAAGAACTGATCTCCAGCAGCAACGAAGTAAACCGCAGTGTTCGCTCGGGAGCGCAGACATCGAGAGAGACGCAGCATCTGGCATCGCAGGGCAAAGTGAAGCTGGGCGAGCTGGAAGGGCGGATCGAAGCGATTTTCAACCGGACGAATACGATGGAAAAAAGCGTGGAGCTGTTGAACCAATCCGTACGCGAGATTGGCACGGTCATCAAAATCGTCCAGGACATCGCAGGGCAAACCAATTTGCTGGCGCTTAATTCGGCGATTGAAGCGGCACGGGCGCAAGAGCATGGCAAAGGATTTGCTGTGGTGGCCCAGGAAGTTCGCAAGCTGTCCGAGCAAACGAAGCTGTCAGTGGAACAGATCAATTCCTACATCGTCCAAACCCGTACATATACCGAAGAGGTCGTGGGCGCGATTCAGGAGGTTCATCAACTCGTGCAGGCGAGCAAGGCGGAATCCGAAGCGACAGAAGAATCGTTTGCGCACATCGTCCAGTCGATGGCACGCAGTCTTGGCGAGGTTGAAAACGTCGAGGCAGGCATGCGCGTTCTGGTACAAAGCATGGAGGAAATTGGGGTTGCCACACAACAGGTGGTCATCTCGGCTGAAACGCTTCAAGAGGCTGCGGGCATAGCGTAACGCTGTGCAAGTCATCAGAGGAAAGCGGGGGGAAGAGAGTGCAACACCAACTTCACGGAACTTATGATAGCTTTCTTGTTGTTTTATCTTATTTAATCGCCGTCACCGCTTCCTACTCTGCTCTCGATCTGGCAGGCAGAGTGACAATCAGTCGGGGAAAACATCGCGTGCTGTGGCTGATTTTCGGAGCAACATCCATGGGGCTGGGCATCTGGTCCATGCACTTTGTCGGCATGCTGGCCCTGACTTTGCCGATCCATGTTATGTACGATATGGCCTACGTCATCTTGTCTGTCGTACTCGCTATTTTTGTTTCCAGCATCGCTTTGTACACCGTGACCAAAGACGAGCTGACGCCAAAGGAGCTCGTCATCTCGGGAGCTTTCATGGCTGCGGGGATATCCGGCATGCACTACACCGGAATGGCAGCGATGATCATCGGGATTACGTATGACAGCTGGTGGGTCGTCCTGTCCGTCATCATTGCGGGTACGGCTTCGGTGGCAGCGCTCTGGCTGCTGTTTTACTTCCGCAAAGATCAGACGCGCTACGCGTCCTTGTACAAGCTGGGCAGCGCCCTGATCATGGGAGCGGCCATCGCGGGCATGCATTACACGGGCATGGTCGCCGCCAGCTTCCACACAGACTCGCTTGTGCGGGAGCATGTGCAAATGCAGATGCAGCCGGAGACGCTTGCGTACGTCATTGTGTTTGCTACGTTTTTGCTATTGGGCGTCACGCTCATAGGCGTGTTCATCAACAAGCGCTTTTCGCAAAAAGATTCCGAGATCGAGGAAAACGAGAGCTGGTATCGATCTTTGTATAAAAACAATGAGTACGGGATTATTTCTCTGGATAAGACAGGCATGGTCATCGACATGAATCCGGCGGTGCAAAAAATAACCGGGTTGATCACCGAGCAATATATCAATCGCCACGTCGCCCAGATCGGATTGCACATTCCGAGAGCAGAGAGAGAGCAGACCAGAAGCTTGTTCTACGAGACGACGGCACAGCATCTGAACAGCTTTGAAACAGCGTGGAGCTACCCCGGTGGCGATGTCATCAAGCTGAGCGTGATGAAAGTACCTGTGGAAATCGCGGGAGAAATCGTCGGTACACACATCATCGTCAAGGATATCACAGAAGAAAACGCAGCCAAGCAAAAAATCGAATACTTGGCGTACCATGATGAACTGACGGGCTTGCCGAATCGCAGAAGGTTCAATCAACTGCTGGAGGAGGCGATCGAGCGCAGCGCTTCCGAGCAAAAAACGTTTGCCGTCATGGTGCTCGATGTGGATCGCTTCAAGATGATCAACGATTCTTTGGGGCACACCTACGGAGACTTGTTTTTGCAGGGCGTGAGCAAGCGGATTTTGCAGAGTGCAGCTGGATGCGAGGTCACGATCGCCAGGATGGGTGGCGACGAGTTTACGATTCTTTGCAAATGCGAGCCAGACGGCCGGGAAGCATCGGAACTTGCCCAAAAAATCATCGACACATTGAAGCAGCCATTTCATCTGAAGGACAGCGACTTCTACATTTCGGCGAGCATCGGGACAGCCCTTTTTCCAGAGCACGGGTTAGATGCCGTCTCCTTGTTGAAAAAAGCGGATGCGGCGATGTACAAGGTCAAGCGACAAGGGAAAAACGGCCATCTGTTCTACACGGATGACCTCGACGCCCAACTGCTGGATCACATCGAGCTGGAGAGCGATTTGCGCAAAGCGATTGAACGAGACGAATTGGTCGTCTACTACCAGCCGCAGTTTCATTCCGAGTACAACCGGATGATCGGTGTGGAAGCGCTCGTCAGGTGGAATCACCCGACAAGAGGACTGCTCTCGCCTGGCCTGTTTATTCCACTAGCCGAAGAAACCGGCTTGATCTACGACTTGGGAACATGGGTTTTGCGCGAGGCGTGCCGCCAGATGAAACGCTGGCATGACGAAGGCGGACCGCTCATTCCTGTGTCGGTCAACCTGTCTTCCCACCAGTTTCATCAGTCCAACCTCGTGACGTATATCCGAAATATCCTGCAAGAAACGGGGCTTGCCCCGGAGTATTTGGAGCTGGAGATCACGGAGAGCATGATGATGGACCCGGCTGTCTCCATTCACATTTTGGAGGAGCTGAACAAGCTTGGCACACGCATCAGCCTGGACGACTTCGGGACAGGCTACAGCTCGCTCAGCTACCTGAAAAAATTTCCGATTCACAAGCTGAAAATCGACCGCTCCTTCATCACCGATATCTCCCAAAACCGCAACGATCGGGCCATCGTGTCCACAATCATTGCGATGGCGCAAAACCTCAAGCTGGATGTCATTGCCGAAGGCATCGAGACAAAAGACCAGCTGGACATTTTGACGGAAAACGATTGCAAAAAAATTCAGGGCTATTACTTCGCCAGCCCGTTGTCGGCGGCAGATGTTGAGACGATGTTCATCATGCCTTCCCGCGAGGCGCAGCACCTTGAATAGAGGCACAGCAGGTCAACCCGCGCTCACCGGGTTGGCCTTTTTTACGGGGAAAAGATTTATCTGAAAAAACGGAATTTCCGGTGAGGAGCAGTTGACAAACGATTCGTTCTGTTATTAAATAAATGGCGAAAGCGCTTTAATTACCAACAAGATGTCAAATGAGGGTCTCAAGATGGCGACTGATTTTTTTCCTAACCACGTCACGATTCCTTCTGTCAGGGACTTGCGCCATTTTCAGATCGCGCTGCAAAGCGACGCTCCGGTGATTCTTTTGTCGGATGTCCATATCGGAAATTTGAAAAGCTTGACGCAAAAATGCCACGAAGCCAAGAAAAAAGTGATTGTGCACGTGGACCTGATCGGCGGCTTGAACAAGGATCAAATGGGAATCAAGCTGCTCAAGGACTTGTTTCAGGTAGATGGACTCATTTCCCCGAGTGCCAAAATTGTCAACCGTGCGAAGAACGTAGGATTGATCGGGATTCACCGATTTTTTCTCCTCGATTCACGCTCGCTGGAAAATGGTTTGAAAGGACTGGAAATGAGCGATCTCGATGCGATTGAGATTCTCCCGGGTCCTTTTGCCAAGCAGTTTGTGAACCAGTTCCGCGCCGTGAAAAATGTCCCGATTCTCGCAGGTGGCTTTATCGATTCGGCAGAAGTCGTTCACGAGCTGTTCGCAGCCGGAATCAACGGTGTGACAACAAGCAAGCGTGAACTTTGGAACATACGCGACAACAAAATACGTTAACGGGTTATGTGTAGATGCGAAACCCTACAGAGAGTTAGTGCGAAAAGGCGCTAACTCTCTGTAGGGTTTTTTGTTTTGGAAAGGGGGTGGTGCAGCGAACGAGCGTGCAAGGGCAAAGCGAAAAACAAATCAAAGGAGGCAACCGAATGGCGGTCATTCAGTTTTTGATCCAGTTGGGCCCATCTGTTATGATGCCGATTATTTTCTTTATTTTGGCGATGATCTTTCGGGTGAAGGTCGGGCAAGGCTTCAAGGCAGCGATGCTGGTAGGGATCGGGTTTGTCGGCATCAACCTCGTAATCGGGCTGTTATTGGGAACGCTGGGCCCGGCAGCAGAAGCGATGGTAAGTCGCTTTGGCCTGTCGCTGACGGTCGTTGACCCGGGCTGGCCTGTCGGTGCGACAATTGGCTGGGGGACGCCGATTGTCCCGATCGTTGTTTTCAGTGCTGTTCTCTTGAATATTTTGTTGCTAATGTTGAAATGGACAAAGACAGTCAACATCGACATTTTCAACTACTGGCATTTCATGCTGACAGGCGGTGTCGTGTATGCGGCAACTAACAGCATCGCAGTTGGTACGATCGCTGCACTCATTCACTTCCTGATCGCGATTGTGATTGCGGACATTACGGCGCCGAAAATCCAGAAAGAGTTCGACTTGAAAGGCGTCTCCTTTGCTCATGCCACATCGGCGATTTACGTGCCCATCGGCATCGCGGTGAACTGGATCATCGAAAAAATTCCCGGTTTGCGGGACATCAAGGCCGATCCGGAGGAAATCACCAAAAAATACGGCGTGATGGGCGAACCGCTCACACTTGGTACGATTCTCGGGGTGTTGCTCGGCATCCTCGCCGGGTTCGGAATTGCGGAAATTTTGACACTCGGCATTCAAGTAGCGGCGGTGATGGTTCTCTTGCCTGCGATGATCAACGTGCTGGTCGAAGGGCTGGAGATCGTGCGGCAGGCGGCGGAACAGTTTTTGAAACAGCGTTTCCCGGACCGCGAGTTTTACATCGGCTTGGATACGGCTCTCTTGATCGGCAACCCGGCTGTGTTGGCTACTGGGCTGCTGCTCATTCCCGGGGCGCTGGTCCTCGCGATTTTGTTGCCTGGCAACAAAGTGCTGCCTTTTGTCGATCTGGCTTCGCTCGTGTTCTTGATCCCGATGGCGGCACCGTATTTGAAAAAGAATCTCGTTCGTCTGTTCGTCTCAGGGCTGGTCATGGTCGCGTTCGTGCTGTACGCGGGAACAAGCATTGCGCCGCTGTACACAACCGCTGCGAATCTCGTCCATGTTTCGCTGCCTGAGGGTGTCAGCGCCACAACCGAGTTGGCCAACCTGGTCGGGGGAGCAACGACTCCGCTCGGCTGGATTCTCATCAAACTAGCTTCAATTTTTGCATGAAACCAGTAAGGGGGAGAGAACGTGGCACCATTTTTGATTGGGATTGACAACGGAGGAACAGTCACGAAAGCAGCTGTCTACACGGTGGACGGACGGGAGCTGGCGGTTTCCAGCAGAAAGACCGTCATGATCATGCCACAGCCTGGCCATACCGAGAGAGACATGGAAGAACTGTGGAAAGCGAATGTGTCCGTCATAAAAGAGGTGCTGGCAAAGTCGGGCATCGATCCTAAAGAAGTGGCGGGCGTGGCTGTCACGGGACACGGCAACGGACTGTACCTCGTCGACGCAGCAGGAAAGCCGGTTGGCAACGGCATCGTCTCGACGGATACCCGCGCCAAGCACCTTGTCGAGCAGTGGTATCAGGACGGAACGGCGGAACGCGTCCTGCCGAAGACGATGCAATCGATCTGGGCAGGCCAGCCTGTGGCGCTCTTGGGCTGGCTGCAAGCGAACAGACGCGAAGCGCTGGAAAAGGCACGCTGGGTTTTGATGTGCAAAGACTTTATCCGCTATCGGCTGACAGGCGAAGCGTATGCAGAGGTGACGGACATCTCCGGCACCAACCTGTTCAACATCAAGGACGTATCCTACGACGATGAACTGCTCGCCGAATTTGGCTTGCAAGGCATCGCGGAAAAGCTGCCGCCCGTCAAATACTCTGCTGACATTTGCGGCTATGTGACGGAGCAGGCGGCGAAAGAAACCGGGCTGGCGGTAGGGACACCTGTAGCCGGAGGATTGTTCGACATCGATGCGTCGGCGATTGCCTCTGGCGTCACTGATGAGGACAAATTGTGCGTCGTAGCTGGCACATGGAGCATCAACGAATACATCACGAAAGAGCCAGTCGTCGACAAAGCGTTGTTCATGACGTCCATCTATTGCATCCCCGGCTATTGGCTGACGCTGGAGGGCAGTCCGACTTCGGCGAGCAATCTGGAGTGGTTCACCAACGAATTTTTCAGCCAGGAACACGACGCGGCGCTCAAGCAAGGCATTAGCGTGTATGAGCTGTGCAACCAGATGGTAGCCAGCACGAAGCCGGAAGATTCCCACATCGTCTTCTTTCCGTTTTTGTTCGGCTCCAACGTGGACGCCAACGCCAAAGCGTGCTTTATCGGCCTGAATGGCTGGCACACCAAAGCGCATATGGTCAGAGCCTTGTACGAAGGAGTCGTGTTCGGTCACCGCCAGCATATCGACAAGCTGCTCGTCCACCGCTCCCGGCCAAAGGCGGTGCGCCTGGCGGGAGGGGCCACGAGGTCGGAAGAGTGGATGCAAATGTTCGCTGACGTTTTGCAGCTGCCTGTCGAGGTGGTCGAAGGCACAGAGCAGGGAACGCTTGGCGCTTCCATCTGCGCCGGGGTGGCAACGAAGCACTTCGATTCGTTCTCGCAAGCGGCAGAGTCGATGGTGAAAGTCAGCAAAACGTACACGCCACAAGAACAACATAGAGACATCTACGAGCAAAAGTACCAGGCGTATTTGGAAGTGCTGGAAGCATTGCAGCCGTTGTGGAAAAAACTTTCGTGAAGGATGGAGCAGACATGGATTTTGGCATCAAAGGAAAAAGCGCGATTATTACCGGAGCTTCAAGAGGTGTAGGCCGGGCGATTGCCTTGGCGTTGGCGGAAGAGGGCGCAAAAGTCATCATCAATTACAACCGCAGCGCAGACAGTGCGAATGAAGTAGTCGAGCTGATCCGGGAACAAGGCGGCGAGTGCATCGCCATCCAGGCCGATCTCGGCCAAAAGGCAGACTGCGACCGACTGATGACTGAAGCGACCGCCGTATTTGGCAGCGTGGATATTTTGATCAACAATGCAGGCGTATGGCCGAAAAACTGGGTGACCGACATTTCCCTGGAAGAATGGAATCACACGATGGATGTCAATTTGACGTCGGTGTTTCTCACCTGCCAAAGCTTCGTCAATCATTTGCTCGCTGAAAACCGCCGAGGAAAAATTTTGAATGTGACTTCGCAGGCTGCTTTCCACGGCTCGACGACAGGTCATGCGCACTACGCCGCCAGCAAAGCAGGAGTGGTTGCGTTCACGATTTCGCTTGCCCGCGAGGTGGCGAAGCAAGGAATCAATGTCAATGCGCTCGCGCTCGGCATTGTGGAGACGGATATGATTAAGGCCGATCTGGAACAGAAAAAAGACTACTACGTCAGCCGGATTCCGCTGGGACGGGTGGCGAAGCCGGAAGAAATCGCGGATATCGCCGCTTTCCTCGTCTCCGAGAAAGCGAACTACATCACCGGAGCCACGATGGACGCCACTGGCGGCATGTTGATGAGATAGAAGCACGAGAGAGGATAGGAGGAAGCAAGATGTTGACCACACTGCGTGAAGTAGCAAACGATGCACGAAAAAATCAATACGCCGTTCCGGCTTTTGACTGCGTAGGCGATATTATGGTGCGTACCATTCTCGATACGGCGGAGCGGCTGCAATCGCCCGTCATCCTGATGTGCCTGGAGCACAACCTGCGAGAGCCGAAAGGGTTCGTCTACCTGGCGGAATACATCAAGGCAGTCGCCCCTTTTTACAACATCCCGATCGTTTTGCACCTGGATCACGCGATGGACGTCGATCTCGTCCAGGAAGCGATCCGCTACGGCTTTACTTCGGTGATGATCGATGGGTCGAGTCTGCCGTTTGCCGACAATGTCGCGCTGACCAAGCAAGTGACAGACTTGGCTCGCCCGCACGGAATCAGTGTAGAGGCTGAGCTGGGACATGTGGGCGGAAACGAGCTGGGCGGCGCGTACGGCACAGAGTCGAAACTGACAGAGCCGCATCAGGTGGCCGAGTTTGTCGAGCGAACAGGTGTCGATGCCTTGGCTGTCTCCATCGGGACGGCACACGGTGTCTACACGGCAGAGCCGAACCTGAACGTGGAAAGAATGCAGGAAATCAACCAAGCAAGCCCGGTTCCGCTCGTCCTGCACGGCGGTTCGGGCACGCCGGATGCCCAAGTGCAAGCAGTGGTCAAGCACGGGATCAGCAAAGTAAACTTGTACGCCGATTGCCGGATCGCGATGGCAAAAGGAGTGAAGCGGGCTGCCGCTGAAATGACCAGAATCGACCCGTTGCCGGAAGAAATGTTCCTTCCGATCAAGCAGGAGCTGGAGCAAACGGTAGAACACAAAATTCGCATGCTAGGTTCGCTGGGCAGAGCGTAAGAGATATAGGAGTGAGAGAGATGAAAGTTTTGGCGATTGCCGATCGGTTTATTCCTTCCCGCGAGATGGGAGAAGGACTGCAAGAGTTGGAAAAGCTCGGTTTTCAGGTAGAGGTGCGGGAATGGCAGCACAACTCGCTGGAAGAATTGCAAAAAGACAATCTGGCGGTGGAGCTGCACGGGCCGGAAGCGGTGACCATGCCAGACAGCGTCTTTGCCGGAATCGAGCAATACGACGTGCTTGTCGTTCAATTTGCCCCCGTCTCTGCGAAAGTGATCGCGGCGGCAAGCAAGCTGAAAATCATCGGAATTTTGCGCGGCGGCACCGAGAACGTCGCGATTGAGGTTGCCAAAGAGCGCGGCGTTAGCGTCCTGAATACGCCAGGCCGAAATGCCCGCGCCGTAGCGGAGTTTACGCTTGGCCTGATTCTTTCCGAGGTGCGCAACATCGCCCGTTCCCACGCTGCGCTCAAGCAAGCGGAATGGCGAAAATCTTTTCCGAACAGCGAGGCAATTCCCGAGCTGTTTGCAAAAAAAGTCGGCCTGATCGGATACGGCAATGTCGGTCAGCTGATCGCCGGATTTCTCACCGCCATGGGCTGCGAGATTCTCGTGTACGATGAGTACATCGAGCAAGTGCCGGCTCCGTATCGCAAAGTGGCGCTCGACGAACTGTTGCAGCAAGCCGATATCGTTTCCTTGCATTTGCGGCTGACAGAAAAGACTCAGCATTTTATCGGGGAGCACGAGCTTGCGCAAATGAAGCCGAACGCAGTTCTGATCAATACGGCGCGCTCCGGGCTGATTGATGAAAAAGCATTGGTGGCATACCTGCAAGCAGGCCGGATTGCCGGAGCCGCTTTGGACGTGTTTGACAATGAGCCGCTGGCAGCGGATGATCCGTTGTTGCATCTCGACAATGTGACCATTACACCGCACATGGCGGGCAGTACGCGCGATGCCTTCACGAACAGTCCGAAACAGATGGCAGGCTACTTGGCCAACATCGTCCGCAAAGAGCGGAACGTCCCTGTTGTAAACGAAGTATTACCTCAACTGTAACAAGCTTCCAAAAGCCTTTGCTCATCGGTTTCGCCGCGAGCAAAGGCTTTGTTTTTTCACCGAGAAAAAGGATTGACTTGTCAGACGATTCGCTATAAGATTCACTTAATTAACGATCATTAAGTAAAAGTGTCACACAAACAAAAGGGGGTATCCATGACGACGAGAGACAAAATCAAGGCAGTTGCCCTGACCCAGTTTGCCAAGGGCGGATATGAAGGGACGCCGCTGTCGGCCATTACAAAAGAAGTCGGGGTGACAACTCCGGCCGTGTACGCGTTTTTTGGCAGCAAGGAAGACTTGTTTTTATCGATTTTCGAAGATGTTTTGTCCAACCATTATCACTCGGTCAAAAGCGCGATTGAACAAGCGCAGGACGGCACGGTGGAAGAGCGGCTGTACCAGATTTTGCGCGGCGCCTTTACGTATCACGTCAGCCAGGAAGAAGAGACGATTTTTTACAAACGTGCGATGATGTTTCCGCCTGCGTCGCTTGAGGACAAGCTGAAAGAACGCTTCGGCGCGACAGAGGAGATGCTGACGCAGGAAATCCGCGCTTTGCTTGCGGAAGGAATCGCGGCGGGCGCAATCGCAGACCGCCCGCTTGACGATCTGCTGGACGGCTTTTTGTGCCTGATGGATGGACTGTTTTTGCAATTGCTCTACTATGACGAGTCGAAGTTTGAGCACAAGCTGCAAAACATCTGGAAGCTGTTCTGGAGTGGAATCGCCGGATCATAAAAAGACAGATACCGAACCTGGGGGTTAGATGACATGGAAGAGGCGAACAACAAGAAAAACGACTACGAACGCGAGCCGGTCCCACTCGCCTTGCGAAAAGGGTGGGTTCCGCTCAGCCTCGTCTGGATCGCCATCGGCATTGATATCTCATCAATGCTGCTCGGCGCGCAGCTTGGCTCTGGAATGAATTTTTGGGACGCCATCTGGGCGGTTATGCTCGGCTCCTTGCTTTTGGGGATCATGGGGGCCGTATGTGCTTACATGGGCGCAGCCACTGGCTTGTCGACTGCGATGATTACCCGCTACGCCTTCGGGGAGTACGGGGCGCGCCTGATTTCCGCCATCATCGGCATTTCCTTGCTGGGCTGGTTTGGCGTACAGGCCGGATTTTTTGCCCAAAATGCCCAGACAGCGCTTTCTTCCGTTTTGGGCATTGAAATGGACCAGGCAGTTCTCTCGGTCATTGGCGGACTGCTCATGATGTCTACCGCCATATACGGCTATCGAGCATTGGAAAAGCTCAGCTCCTGGGCTGTTCCGCTAATGGTCATCTTAATTGTTACTTCTATTGTTTTGACTATTCAAAATCATCCGTTTTCGCAAATGGCGCAGACTGGGTTGTCCGGAGAGCCGCTGTCCTTCGGGATGGCTGTCTCGCTCGTAATCGGCATCTTCGTCGTCGGGACGATTATCACGCCTGACGTTGCCAGATGGGCGCGGACGCGAAAAGATGCGATGCTCGCCTCGTTCGTCGGTTTTTTTGTCGGCAACAGCTTCATGATCGTCGTGGCGATCATTTTGTCGAAAGCGATGGGCACGAGCGACCTGACGACGATCTTTTTGGCGCTCGGGTTGGGCATCCCCGCGATTTTGGTCATCACGCTCGCGCAGTGGACGACGAATACGAGCAACCTGTATTCCTCATCGCTCGGCTTTTCCGTCGTCTTCAGCAAAACGCCCAAGGTATGGATTACGCTGATTGCCGGCCTGTTTGCCACGGCTCTTGCCTACATGGGCATTTACGATCGGTTTATTACGTTCCTGTCGTTCATCACGATGCTGATTGCGCCCGTCGGGGGAATTTGCATCGCCGAATATTACTTCGTCAACCGTGCGGCTTTTGCTTTTGACAAAGCGCATCGCATGTTGATTGCCCGCTCGCTGGTGTCGTGGCTGCTCGCTTCGTTCATCGCTTACTGCACAACGGCGGCTCCCGATGGCTTGGGGTTGTTTCATTTGACGACGGTTCCGGCGCTCGACGGCTTTTTGTGCGGCGTGTTGTTCCAGGTTGCTTTTGGAGTAGCCAGCCGCAGGAAGCAACAAGCCGAGGAAGCAGCCACAAAAGGATAATGCACACGTACACGCAGAAAGGAAGATACGCATGAGATACATTGACGCACAAGCGATCGAGGACATTGCAGCAGGCGCAGCCGTTTTGGGAACAGGAGGGGGCGGCGATCCGTACATCGGCAAAATGATGGCGTTGCAGGCGATTGAAAAGTACGGCCCGATTCCGCTCATGACGGTAGATGAGCTGGACGACGACGCGCTCGTCGTGCCTTCCAGCATGATCGGGGCACCTACGGTCATGGTGGAGAAAATTCCGGCGGAAGGCATGGTGACGCAAGCCCTCGAATTTATCGAGCAAGCGTTGGGGAAAAAGGTGGCGGTAACGATGCCGATTGAGGTCGGCGGGGTCAACTCGATCATTCCGCTGGTCGTTGCGGCGGAAAAAGGCATCCCCGTCCTCGATGCAGATGCGATGGGCAGAGCTTTTCCGGAGGCGCAAATGGTCACCTTTTACCTGGACGGACTGGCTCCGGCTCCAACCGCGATGACAGATGAGCGCGGCAACGGGATCGTGATGTATCCGGTAGACGGCGTCATGTCGGAGAGGTTCGCGCGCAGCGTGACCATCCAGATGGGCGGCTCTGCGGCGATGTGCGACTATCCGCTGTCGGGCAAACAGGTGAAACAAAGCGCCATTCCAGGCACGCTGACCTTGGCGCAGGAGATCGGCGCCCTGTTGCGCACCGCGCGCAGCCAGGAGACGAGCCCGGTGCGTATGCTTCTGGACAAGCTTGGCGGATTTGAATTGTTTGCGGGCAAAACCGTCGACATTAGCCGCCGGACAGACAGCGGCTTTACAAAAGGCCAGGCGACTTTTGACGGGATCGACCACGATCGCGGACGCCAAATGATTCTCGGCTTTCAAAACGAGCACCTCGTCGCGCTGGAAAACGGTCAACCGCTTGCGACCACGCCTGACTTGCTCGCTGTCCTGGACAAAGAGACAGGCATGCCGATCACGACAGAAGGCTTGAAATACGGCGCGCGCGTCTCGATTGTGGCATTCCCGTGCCATGCCAAATGGCGGACGGCCAAAGGCATCGAGACAGTGGGGCCGCGCTACTTCGGGTACGATTTTGACTATGTGCCTGTGGAACAACTGGTTGCAAAGAGAGGGGAAAAGGCATGAGCTACCGGATTGGAATTGACGTAGGCGGGACGAATACAGACGCGGTGCTGCTGGATGAACAGCTGCAAGTCGTCCACGAGGTGAAATCGCCGACCACAGCAGATGTCAGCTCGGGTATTTACGAAGCGCTGCGCCGCGTTGTGGCCGAAAGCGGAGTCAATCCGCAGCATGTTCGGTACGCCATGCTCGGAACGACGCATTGCACCAATGCGATTGTAGAACGCAAGCGCTTAAACCGCGTGGGCACCATCCGCATCGGAAAGCCAGCCACGACAGCCGTTCGGCCGATGATGGGCTGGCCGGAAGACTTGCGGGCCGCCGTAGGCGAGAACTGGCATATGGTGTCTGGCGGATACGAATACGACGGTCGGACAATCGTTCCTTTGGACGAGGAAGAAATCCGCAGCGCCTGCCGCTCGATGAAAGGCGACGTGGAGACGATTGCGATTTCCGGCGTCTTTTCTCCGGCCAATGCGGATCAGGAAAAGCGGGTGGCGCACATCGTCCGCGAAGAGCTGGGCGAATCTATCTCGATCTCCGTGTCGCATGAGATCGGCAGCATCGGCCTGTTGGAACGGGAAAATGCGACGATCTTGAACGCAGCCCTCATCCAGACGGCAAAAATGGTGGCAGAAGGTTTCCGCGAGGCGCTCGGCAAAAACGGGATTGAACATGCGGGAATCTTTTTCGGACAAAATGACGGGACATTGATGTCGCTCGTGTATGCGATTCGCTACCCGATTTTGACGATCGCTTGCGGTCCGACGAACTCGATCCGCGGCGCGGCTCATCTGTCCGGGCGAAAAGACGGGCTGGTCGTCGATGTCGGCGGAACTACGACGGATATCGGCGTTCTGATCAACGGTTTCCCACGTCAGTCTTCGCTTGCCGTCGACATCGGGGGGATTCGTACCAATTTCCGCATGCCGGACATTCTCTCCGTCGCAATCGGAGGCGGCACGATTGTTCGCCGATCCGGCGAGGAAATCAAGCTTGGTCCGGACAGCGTAGGCTACCAGTTGCGCAATCGGGCATTGATCGTCGGCGGGGATACGATGACCGCGACAGATGTAGCAGTCGTCATGGGCCGCTTGGACTGGCCGGGGGCGAAAGTAGCAGGCATCGACCGGGCTTTTTGCCAGCAGGTAGACGCTCAATTGGTCGCAGCCGTGGAGGATGCGATTGATCGGATGAAGACGAGCCCGACTCCGGTCCCTGTCATTCTCGTCGGCGGCGGCAGCGTCTTGCTGCCTGATCAGATGAAAGGCGTCTCGGAAGTGATCAGGCCGAAACATTTTGGCGCAGCGAATGCGATCGGAGCGGCGCTCGGTCAAGTCAGCGGGCAAATCGAAAAAATATACGCGCTGGACGAGCAGACGAGAGAAGCAGCACTGGCGGATGCAAAAGCCGGAGCGATTCGCGAGGCAATTGCCGCAGGAGCTGATCCGCAGTCATTGGAAATCGTTCATATGGAAGACATCCCGTTGGCGTATTTGCCGGGGAATGCCTTGTTGATTCGCGTAAAAGCGGCAGGGCTTTTGCAGGCATGACCACAAAGCTGATCGCATGACGAGCAAAAACAGGAGCTGACAACAGGCTCCTGTTTTTTTGCATTCCGGGACATTTATCACGCCTTCTGGGTAGGTGGCATATCGTATTCATGACAAACCGGAAAAATCACATGGAGGAGGGCATCCTGCTTGTACCCGCAAACACGTAACTGGTTTCCCTACGTAAGTCCATACGATCCTTGCCCGCCGATTCGGGTGAAAACATACTCGGTGCCGCCACAATTGTTTATCACATTCCAGCCCCCTGATTTGCCCCAAAATTCTCCAGCCGAAGCTTTGCGCACGGGTGTATTGTGGCCGTCTCTGTACAGCCCGTACGACCCGAGGATGGATCACTTAGGAAGAGGGGGAGGGGGTTCCCATGGCACCTGAACAACGAGGAAAAGAATACTACGCTCTGTTGCAAAGGCTGCAAGAGATCGATTTCGTCCTGGTCGAGCTGAATCTGTATCTCGATACGCATCCTACCGATATGAACGCGATAGAGCAGTTCAACCAGCTCACGGAAAAGCGCTGGGCGCTGGCGAATGAGTATGAAAAGTTGTACGGCCCCTTGCAAGGGTTCGGACGCAGCTATTCCGGATATCCGTGGCAGTGGAATGACGAGCCTTGGCCATGGCAAGTGTAGAAATGAGGGGAAAATAACCGATGTGGATTTATGAGAAAAAGCTGCAATATCCGGTTCGCGTCAGCAAGTGCGACGTGAAAATGGCAAAATATTTGACCGAGCAGTACGGCGGGGCAGACGGAGAGCTGGCAGCAGCGCTGCGCTACATGAACCAGCGCTACACGATCCCGAACAAAGTAATCGGTCTCTTGACAGACATTGCCACGGAAGAGTTTGCCCACCTGGAAATGATTGCGACGATGGTGTATAAGCTGACCAAAGACGCGACCGTCGAGCAGTTGGAAGAAGCCGGGCTTGGCGCCCATTACGCCAACCACGACAGAGCGCTGTTTTACAACAATGCGGCAGGCGTGCCGTGGACGGCAACCTACATCGCGGCCAAGGGCGATCCGATCGCCGACCTGTATGAAGATATCGCCGCAGAGGAAAAAGCGCGGGCCACGTACCAATGGCTGATCGACATGACAGACGATGTGGATTTGCAGGACAGTCTGAAATTTTTGCGCGAAAGAGAAATCGTCCACTCCTTGCGCTTCCGTGAAGCCGTGGAGATTTTGAAGGAAGAACAAGGCCGCAAGACGATTTTTTAAGCAAACAGCCAGCGGGAAGACGACTAAGAACGCAAAAGAGAGCGAAAAGCTCTCTTTTTTTGTTAAACATCCACGATAACGGGCAAGGTCAACATCGCATCTTTCCTTTTCACGAAGGGGAAAGTGATTATGTACCGGATCAAGCCAATTTTGGAGAATAAACATCGACCAGGGAAAACATGATAAGTTTGTCCATAAACAAAAGCAGTGGAATGGAGGCTTCCAATGAATCCCTTTGCAAACAATAATCAAATCGCACAACAATTGGCCAAATGCGAGCAGCTCATTGCGCAACTGATCCAGCAGACACAACAAGCATCAGCCCAGTATCAACAGCTTTTGCAGCAAGAACAAAAAAATGCAATGGCGCTCGAACAAATTGCGCAAAGAGAGCATCAAGCGGCACATATGATTCAGACAGCACTTCAAGGACATGACATCGCCATTCAACAAATGCAGCAAATCGCCAACATTTGCAGGCAGGCGGGTTTGTCTGTCCATCAATCCGTCTCAAATGTCCCGCTGTCTTTGCAGCAACAAACACAAGGATACGGAAGCCAGCCGCAACATTAATCGCTGCGGTCAATCCCCTCAAGAGCACCGGGTTCAGAGCGCGGCGAATAAATGGCCTGTTTCAGGGCACAATGTGGGATGACTGAATTTGGAAAGGAGCCGTTTTCGGTGAAAACCAAACGATTGATTTTCCGCTTGTTCCTGCTGATTGCCATCGCGGCGCTCGTCGAGTGGTTCGTCTATGCGAAAAACGATGCACAGACGAATGTCATGGTAGAACAGCCGCAGGCTCACCAGGCTGCGCCTACGCTCCAGGTTACGCATACGCTCACGCAAGATGACCTGGAACTCAAGCTGGCTGTCACCAACTTTACCTTTTCTCTGGAGAACATGGGAAAAGAAAACAAGCAGGGAGAAGGCCATGTCCATCTGTACCTGGATGGGAAAAAAATCGCAAAAGTGTTTGAAGCAAGCTATGTCTTGAAAGACATCCCGAGCGGAAAGCACGAGATTACGGTCGAATTGGCCCACAACAACCACGAGTCGTATGGAGTATCCGAGCGCTTCAACATCGAGGTCAAGCCTTGATTCGCGTCCAAGCCTAAGTGGTCAGACTCCATAGAAAAAAGCCGACAGAAAAGCGCCAATGGCACTCGATTTGTCGGCTTTTTTCATTAGCGCATTTGCACTTTGACTTGCGCCTGTTGGTCAGGCAAGGCAATGACGAGCGTCGGATACGAGATCGCTTGCGTTTTCAGAGCACCAGGTGCTGGCGGCTGAACGCGAACGTGGACGGTGAAGCCGTGCGGGCCTGTCCGCTTGACCTGATCCGCTACAAGTCGGTACCCTCCCGTTGGCCGTTGTCCTGCGCTGATGACGACATACGCCTTGCCGTTCGCGCGCACGACCGTATGACCGCCATTTTTTCGCACGGTTTTCAATGCTTCCGTTACAGCAGGCGGGTACGGAGCGGCTACAGCTTCATACTCGGCTGCGAAAGGCGCAACCTCTTTTACTGCGGGCGCAGATGCGGTAGGATGGGATAGGGAAACCGATTGGGCACCTGTGACACAAAGCGAAGCTGCGAGCAACAAACTAGGGAATATATTCATCATCATTCTCCTTCCAATTGGTAAAAGTAATCGTGATGAGATCATGAAAACTGAGGTGACAGGAGTGCGTGTGAACGATTCGCTGGAATACCTGTCCGAAGCAACGAGACAAGCGATTCTAAACGAACAGACGAGGCGTTTTCGCCTTGACCAGGAACAGCAGGACTTGTCGTCCAGACTGTTGGATAGCGCGTTTATCAGCCGTGTCTGGCAAGAGGCTGATGAACTGGAAAGAACCGTCATCAAGCTGTTTCTTACCAAAGCGCCACGCGGCTTTTTCAGCAAACGGGCCTGGGAACGGGAAACGGCAAAAGAGCACAGACACTTGTCCATCGGTCTGACGAGGCTTCGACGACTGGGACTGATTTTGACTGTACGCAAAATGTGGAGTGAGATCGGTTATGTGATGCCGCAAGAAATTCGTGAGCAGCTGACCATGCAGTTGTTGCCACAATTGACTTCGGCCTATGTTTCTTTGTCAAAAACGCTCCCTTATTATATATCAGCCGGCAGAGGGATACATCTGGATCTTTTTGGGCTTCTGCTGTTCGTCCGCGATCAGCAAGTGCCTGTGACGCAAAAAGGGAGCATTCACCGCAGGGCAATGCAAAAAATGCTTCCGCTCCTGTCCATTGCGGACGAGCACGTACAAGGCATCGCCCTCGCTCCGCTGGACAAAGAGCAGAGAGATGGCCTGGCGCTCACGATTGTCCTCGATCTGGCTTTCCGGCTGGGGCTAGTGATGCGCAAAGAGAAACAGCTTGTCCCAGACGCATACCAAATCCGCCAGTGGCTCAACCATTCTTCTCCCGAGCGATTTGAACAGCTGTATCAGCTGGTTGCGGATCAGCTGCTGCCGCATGGCGATTGGTGGGATGCTTTTGCCCAGATGATGAGGCATGTTCCGCTTGATCAGTGGTGTTGTGTCGACGCGCAATTGCGCATGCTAGAGACAGCGGGTTTTGTCTTGCCAGAGGAGGCCGAAAAAGCGATTGTGGAGCAATGGCTGCACATTTTGCTCGGCATGGGCTGGATTCAGCTCGGAGCCGATGACGAGGAGCGCCTTTTCTGGCGGTGGAACAGTTTGCCGCATTTGACGGCCGAAGAAGGCTGGTTTGTCGATCCGACCGGAGCACTGACGATTCCGCCGCTCGTGCCGCTACGTGACGTGTGGGAGATCAGCGCATTTTGTCAGCTGACGTTTGAAGGCCAGTTGATCAGGGGCGAATTGCAAGCGGGAAAGCTCCAGTCGTATCTTGCTTCGGGGGGAACTAAGGAGCAGGTGATTGAAAAGCTGCGGAGCGGTTGTGCCCATCCATTGCCGGATAGCCTGGTCGAAGTGATCGGGCATTGGGCGAAGGCGGCTACGCAAATCCAGCTGGAGCCGTTTTACCGCGTCCGTACCGCACATGGCGGATTTGTGGAGGAATGGCGGCAAATTCCTGACTTTCAGCCGTTTTTGCAGCACGTTTTGTCTCCGGCGGAATTTTTCATCCCGCTCTCGCAAAAAAGGCAGCTGATCGACCTGCTCAAGCATTATGGCTACGAGCCGCATGTCGTCATGCAAACAGACGCTGCCGATGGGGAAGAAGACACGTCACCGGATGTGGCTGCGAGGGGGCTGCTTCTGATCGAACGGCCCTGGGATGGATACGCGATCGAAAATACGTTTCCTGCCCAAGATGAAGCCATGCCGCAGCTGGCGACATTGCCGAAAATGTGGACGCAGCATTTCCAGTCGTATCATCCGCAATCGCTGCGGGATTTGCTCAAGCGGGCGGCCGAGCTGCAACTGGAAGTAGAAATCCAGTTGACTGATCAGGAGCGGCTGCATGGACTGCCTGTGGAAGTCAAACTGGACATGGGCTATTGGGTCGTCTCCATCAGCGGTCCGCACGGCAAGCGCTCCTACAGGCTTGATGATCTGGGCCGAGTGCGCATTGTCGTGCCTGATTATCTGTACTAAGGGTGTAGATCGTGGTACAATCAGAAGGGACTAAAAGCTTTACGCCTTTAGTGTGAAAGGAGGTCTCGCCCTATGGAAGCAGTAGAGACTGTGGATATGGCCCAGTTGATTATGGAGTCGCATGAACTGTCCACCATGATCAATCAATCGCGCGAGGTCGTGCAATATTTGGAGGCCAAGCGTTGGATGGAGGCAGACGAAGAAGTACAGCGCCTTCTGGAGTTGTTTGAAAAGAAGAAGGAGCAGTATGAAGATGTACAACGGTTCGGGAAGTACCATCCCGATTACAACCATATATCAAAAGAAGTGCGCGAGCTGAAGCGGACGATTGAGCTTCGCGATTCCGTGCAGGCTTTCAAGCGGGCTGAGGACGCGCTGGATGAGTTGTTGTATCAGGTGAGCAGAACGATTGCCCACTCGGTATCTGACACCATCAAGGTGCCGAGCAACAATCCGTTTCTGGAAGCGCAGGGCAGTGGCTGCGGGACCGGGGGAAGCTGCGGTTGCAGCACGAAAAAGCTTTCCTGACAGGCAGTCACGCTTCGGCCTGTGGCGAGGACTTTTCACGCAACAGAAAACAGTCCTCGCACAGGTTGCCGCAGCAAAACTGCTTTTCGCTGGGCACCAGAAAGCGAAAACGGTAGACGTGCTGGTCGTCGCCTGAGCGCACATAAATGCACTCGGGCTTTAATTTGGTATGGGTGGTCAGTCGCTCCCCCGTTTCCATCAGCCGTTCAGTCAGGCGAGAAGCGGGGAGTGTGCTGCTTACATAAAAGAAGCGTTGGCCCGCATGCGTGCGCCAGCCGCTTTTTGTCACGATGCCTTCCTGGTGAAGCGCTTCCTCGAAGCTTCGATAAAAGCTAGTCAGCATAATGACCACAAATCCTTTCTGTATCGGGCGTTTACAGGTGATTATACCATGAAGGGAAAGGAGACCAACGGTTACATGAGAGAACGACGTCTTGGTGTTGCCGTGTGGGTAAAAAACACACGAGCGGCCAAAAATTTACGCAAATTTGGCACCATTCATTACATCTCCAAACGGCTGAACTACGTCTCCATGTACGTAGATGCGAATCTGCTGGACGAAACGATCCGCATCATGGAGAAACTGCATTTCGTGACCAAAATCGAGCGGTCCCATCGTCACGAGATTCCGGTGGAGTACAACAATGCAAGGCCGGACAAAGCGAAGGAATACGATTACAAACAGGAAAAAAACCAGGTGATGGCGCTGGCCGAGACAATGACGGCAGAAGAGGGAAGTCCAGCGACGGTCGGTTCGACATAAGTTGTTCACAAGCTGCCAGTTTTCGGCAGCTTTTTTCCTTTTGCCAAGGCAGTGTACATGGTATGCTAGATAAATAGGAAGACTCCAGGAGTAACGCTGATGAATGCGCTTTCAATACGCGTACATAGATCATGAGAGGAAAGGTGGGGGCGTACATACATGATTCATCTAGACATTAACTGCGACATGGCCGAATGCTTCAGCCGAGGACGACAATCAGAGGATTTGGGAATTATGAAATGGATCACCTCCGTCAACATTGCTTGCGGTTTGCACGCAGGTGATCCGCATCTCATATGCAGAACGATCGAGGCAGCGATCAAGCACGATGTAAAAATCGGAGCGCACCCTGGATACCCGGACATACAAGGCTTTGGACGACGCTCCATGAACCTGTCTGTGAACGAAGTATATGAGCTTGTTTTGTACCAGGTAGCGGCTTTGTCCGGCATGACACGCGCTTTGGGGGGAGAACTGCACCATGTCAAGCTGCACGGAGCGCTTTACAACGAAGCAGCAGAGCGTCCCGAGCTTGCCGAGGCGGTCGTCCAGGCGATTGCCGACATCGACGAGGAGCTGATCCTGTACGCGTTGTCCGGCAGCAAGCTGGTGGAAGCAGGGCTGGAGCATGGACTGCAAGTAGCCGAGGAAGTTTTCGCGGAACGGGCGTACATGCCGAATGGCCGTCTGGCTCCGCGCGAGTTGGAAGGCAGCGTGCTCATCAGCAAGGAAGAGCGGATGGAGCAGACGCGCCAGCTCGTGCTCAAGCAAAAAGTAACGACGGTCAATGGCGAGGTCATCGAGCTTGCAGCCGATACGCTTTGCGTCCATCATGAGAGTCACGACGTGCTGCAATTTTTGGTGGAAGTGCATAAATGGGCAAAGCAGAACGATGTGAAAATCGAGCCGATCACTGCCCGGTAAAAGTCATACTGGCAGCCATCCCGTAATAAAAGAAAGCCATACAGCAACGCCAACTCCTGCGATTCAGGAAGACGACGTTGCTGTATGGCTTTTTTGCGCGCTTGCTTCCACGATTCTCCCGTTTTCCATCAAAAGGATCGTATCTCCGAGCTTTTCCGCTTCGTCCCGGTCGTGGGTGACGAGCAGAAACGGAATGCCCCACATTTCGTGAAGCCGGAGCAATTCGTCCTGACATTGCTTGCGCGTGGCTGTATCCAGCGCGGAAAGCGGTTCATCCAGCAGCAAGATGTCCGGCTCCGTAGCGAGTGCCCGCACAAGCGCGACACGCTGCTTTTGCCCACCCGAAAGCTGGTGCGGGTACTTGTCCAGAAGATGATCGATTCCGACTGTCGTCAAAAGCGGTTCCAGATGCAGTTCGTGCCCTTTTCGCAGACCGTAGCGAATGTTTTGGGAAACGGTCATGTGCGGGAACAAGGCGTAATCCTGAAACAAGTAGCCAACGTTGCGCTTCTGCACGGCGAGCGGTTTTTGCCCCGCGCTGTAAAACGTGCGGCCGTTCAAGGAAATGTGCCCTCCATCGGGATGGACAAGCCCGGCTATGCTGTTCAAAATAGTCGTCTTGCCCGAACCGGATGGGCCGAAGAGGACGACAATCTCCTGTTCGGTTGAAAAGGAGACATCCAACACAAAATCTGGCAAGCGCTTCTGAATGTCTACTTCCAGCATGATGCTCTCCCTCCTGCCTTACTTTTGATTGGCGTACCTGCGCACGTTGCGTCGGCTCCACCAGTTGAGCCATAGAGTGGTGCCCATGCCGAGCGATACGATGATGACGACCCAAAACAGCGCTTTTTCCATTTGTCCGGCTTCCACGGCAAAATAGATGGCGACCGGAATCGTGTCCGTTTTTCCCGGGATGTAGCCTGCGAGCATCAGCGTGGCCCCAAATTCCCCCAAGCCGCGGGCAAACGACAGCACAAGTCCTGCCAAAAGCCCTGGCCAAGCCAGCGGGAAAGCGACGGTCCAAAAAACGCGCCACTCGGATGCGCCCATCGTGCGTGCGGCATTTTCCAGGCGTTGGTCGACTCCGGTAAAAGCTGCGGCGGCGCTCTGGTACATCAGCGGAAACGAGACGACGATCGAGGCGATCACCGCTCCCGACAGCGTAAAGACGACCTGGATACCGAACCATTGCTCAAGCAGTTGGCCCAAAAATCCGTTTTTTCCGAACAGCAACAGCAGACCGAAGCCGACAACAGTAGGGGGCAAGACGAGCGGGAGCAGGAAAAAAGACTCCAGCACGTTTTTGCCCCAAAACTCTTTTTGCGTCATCCAGCGCGCGCCAAGCATGCCAAGCACAAAAACAAAGGAGGTGGATAGCGCAGCCACTTTTAACGACAGCATCAAAGGTGTCAGATTCGTTTCCATATCGCTAACCCACCTTTTTTCTGCGAGAACGTCTCGACGTTTTTCATGAAATAGAATGTGACCGCTTGTGTGAATCACAAACGGTCATAAACTTTTGCTGCTTATTGGAATCCGTACTTCTGTAAGATCGCTTTTCCTTTGTCACTTGTCAAGTAGGCGAGGAAAGCTTTTGCTGCATCTGTATGTTTGGAAGCGCTGATGACCGCACCTGGATAGACGATTGGCTTGTGCCATTCCGGCTTCGCTGTAGCGAGTACCTTCACGTCTTTGGAGATCGCGGCGTCGCTGGAATAGACGATTCCGACTTCCGCATTTTTCGATTCCACGAAGGTCAGTACCTGACGAACGTCACTGCCGAATACCATGCGGCCGTTCAACGACTCCCACATTTTCAGCGTGTCCAGCGTTTCTTTGGCGTAACGTCCCGCTGGAACCGACTCAGGCTCACCGACAGCGATGTGCTTGATGTCTGGATTGTTCAGTTCTTCAAAAGAAGTAATCGCGATCGAGCTGTCTTTTCCCGCGATCAGGACGAGCGAGTTTTTCGTAAAGTCTTGGCGCGTGTCTTTGACAATCAGTTGTTTTTCGTCCAGTCCGTCCATGTCTTTTTTGCTGGCGGACAGGAAGACGTCGGAAGGAGCGCCTTGGGCAATTTGTGTCGCCAGTTTGCCAGAGCTGCCGAAGTTGAAAGTAAGGGTTGTTCCCGGATTTTCTGCTTCAAAGCCCGTTTTCAGTTCGTTCAGGGCATCTGTCAAGCTTGCCGCTGCGGAAATCATCAGCTCTGCCTGTGGAGCCTGTTGTTGTTGGCTGTTCTCTGTTTTGGCAGGCTCATTTGCCTGCGGAGCTGTTTGGGAAGTCGAACACGCGCCGAGCATCAGGGTAAATGCTGCGCATAAAGCGAGCCATTGCTTTTTCATCAAAACTAACCTCCAATGTGATGTTTCGTTATATTTAATTATAACTGGATATAAATAGATTATAGTTCCTATATGTGAATAATCAATTGCGATTTTACGAGAATTGAAAGAAAATGAAAGGAAAGAACCGAGCGGAGGCATGACATGAGCCATGAAAAGTCGTACACAACAGAAGAAATTGCCAAGCTTTTGCGCATCTCCAAACTGACCGTTTACGATCTGATTAAAAAAGGAGAACTGCCGGCTTATCGGGTCGGGAGACAGATGCGCGTGGACGAAAGCGACCTGGAGGCGTACAAAACGCGCGCCAAAGGGGGATACCGTGCGGCTGCGCAGCCGGTGGCGTACACGTTACCTGTGCCGGGGCAAGCGCAGCAGGCGCCGGGACAAGCCCAGCCGACAACCGGACGCAATGTCATCATCAGCGGTCAGGATGTCAGCCTCGACTTGCTTTCCAGCCATCTGGAAAAAAGCGATGCAGCGCTTCGTCCGCTGCGCTCCTACCAAGGCTCGCTGAACAGTCTGGTCGCCATGTATACAGGCAAAGCCGATATCGTCAGCACCCATTTGTTTGATGGCGAGACGATGGATTACAACGTTCCTTACGTCCGCCGTCTTTTATCCGGCCATCGCTTTGTCGTCGTTAACATGTTGGCTCGTTGGGCCGGCTTTTATGTGCAGCCTGGCAATCCGAAACAGCTTTTGTCCTGGACCGATCTGACCAAGTCCGGGGTGCGGATGGTCAACCGGGAAAAAGGATCGGGGGCACGCACGCTGATCGAGGAGCAGTTTCGGCTGGCGTCCATCACAGGGCGGGACGTGAATGGCTACGAGCGGGAGGAGAACAGCCATCTGGCTGTAGCGGGAGTGGTCGCACGCAAGGAAGCGGATGTGGGAGTGGGCATTGAAAAAGCGGCTCGCATGGTCGGCGTTGAGTTTGTTCCGCTGATCAAGGAACGATACGACCTCGTCATTCTCAAAACGGGGGAAAACGAGGCGCTGCTGAAAACGGTCATGGATATTCTCCACTCCGCTGCCTTTTCCAAGGAGCTTGAGGCAGTTGGCGGCTACGACCTGTCCCAAACGGGAAAAATCATGTACGAGACGTGGTAGCACACGGAGCCGTTCACCCTTGCTGTTGCGAGGGCGGACGGCTTTTTCTCGACAGAATCTCCTGAATTTCTACTCACCCTGCCCGTTATTTGCTACAATGGAACAAAACGGTACGACTGTTTTGTCGACCCGCAAGCGGTCTATCCTATCCATTACGATAAAAAACGCACGCTTGCAGCCGAGCGATTTTTGGGGGCTGTCATGAAGACTTTGCAAAAAACAAGCTTATTAGTATGCATCACCATTCTCGTCATGTTTGGCTCCATCGGGATCATCAGCTACTGGCCGCAGATCTCGGGCTTTTTTCAAACGAGCCAGGCGACCGTGGCAGAGCAGCCGGGGGTCGATCCGTTTTCCTACGATCCGCCGTTGCCTTCCCTTGTGAAAGACTTGCATCCCGTGTATAACATTCAAGCCGAGTTGCATACGTCGGAAGCAAAAATTACCGGAAAAATGACGATCGAATTTGACAATCCGGGAACAGCGGATGTACGCCTCTTCGTCTACGATTATTTGTGGAACAAGCTGGCAGTCAAATCGATTCGCTATAAAGACAAACCGCTTGCCTTTGAGCGGGGGCTGTCGACCGTCAAGCTGGCAAACCCGCTAGGCTCGGAATTGCGTGGAGCTATTGCCATTGAGTTCGAAAATCCGGTTCCGCGGAGAGGAACCAGGTTTGGTGTCAAGGATGACATTTGGACGTTGACGACGTGGTACCCGATGCTCGGTGCCCAAAATCAGCAAGGAAAGTGGTACGATCCGCCGCAACGCGTTGATTTTGGCGATCCGTTTGTCTACCATTACGCCGATTACAACGTGTCCTTTGTCTCGCCAAAAGGCTACAACTGGGTCAGTTCCTGGGGCAGAGGAAATGCGAAAGCGATTGATGGCAGCAAGCAGCAAATTCATTACGAGGGCAAAAAGCTGTTGAATTTCGCCTTGATCGGCAGTCCGCTGTACCAGGTGGAAACCGTTCAGATTACTCCAAACCTGTCTGTTGATATCGCGTCTGTAGACAAAGGAAACATCGAGCGGATCAAGGCGATCGCCGGATCGGTCTTTCCGACGTACACCGACTGGTACGGGCCGCTTCCTTATCCGCATGTTGCCATCGCGGAGACGAGCACGGGGACAACTTATGCGATGGAATACGCCAATCTCGCCGTGTTCAAGCGCGACATGTACCAGCGCAATCTGATTGACCACTGGCTTCCGCATGAGATTGCCCATCTGTGGTGGTATAACAGCGTAGCGACATTGGAAGCGTCTCACGGCTGGCTGGACGAGGGGCTTGTGGAGCTGAGCGTGTACCACTATTTGCAAAATCGGTACGGGGCGCAATCGGCAACGACCTTGCTGGAAGAGTACAGTCATGACGCCCGCCGTTTGCAGGAGCGCTATCCGGACGGCAAGCTGGACAAGCCGTTGCAGAAGTTCGCCACGGAAGAAGAATTTCATTGGACGTGGTACTCCCGAGGTGCCCTTTTGTTCGACCATTTGCGCAAGCAGATCGGGGATGACGCCTACAAGCGTTTTCTCCACCGTGTCCAGCAAAATTACCACGGCAGCGTGATCGGGGCAGAGCATCTGGATCAGGCGCTGGGCCAGACGTTGCAAGGCGAGGCTTCATACTTCGTCACGGCAACGAAAAAATCGAACCGCGAGGGCATGGGAACGGTTCAGCTGGAGCCGTATATTACGACTGTCATCAACAATATGAGCTACTATCCGTCCATTTCGGCGCGGGCAACGGGCGGCACGGTGTATTTCCCGTTGCGCGAGCTGGGGGAAAAGATGGGGCTTGCCATTAGCTGGGACAAGGAAAAACAAATGATCCGCATCACGGGCAACGGCTACGAGGTGTACGTAAAAGAACGCGAGCGTTTTGCCATTCGCGACGGCAAGAAGCTCGATCTCGGCCATCCGCTGATGGAGATCAAGGAGCGGACGATGGTGCCGCTGTCGTTTTTCGCGACGATTCTGGAATTTGATACCCAGTACAATCCCGATGAGAGAACAGTCAAAATACAAACGCGCAGATCGAGTGGAAAGGTGTCGGAAACAAAATGAAAAACCTGATTTTGGTCGGTTTTATGGGAACAGGCAAGACGACCGTTGGCGCTGCGCTGGCCGCTTCTTTGGGGCTTGCGCATACAGACCTGGACACCGCCATCGTGGATAAGGAAGGCCGCTCGATCCCAAAGCTCTTCGAAGAGCGAGGAGAAACTTATTTTCGCGATGTGGAGTCGGCTGAGCTGTCCAGGCTGCTGAATGAAGGGCCGCAAGTGCTGACAACGGGCGGAGGGGTCGTCCTGCGCGAGCAAAATGTAAAAGTCATGCTGGAACGAGGAATCGTCATCGCCCTGCATGCAACCGTAGAAGAACTGATACGACGGCTGAAAAACGACACAGCTCGTCCTTTGCTTGCCACAGGGGTGGCAGAACGGGTGACGGCGCTCATGGCAGAACGCGCAGGAGCGTACGATTTTGCCCCGATTCAGGTGGATACGACCGGAAAAAGCCTGGAAGCAATCGTGGAGGAAATTAAGCAGCGCGTGGTTGAAAGCACAGAAGACGGGAAACAATAAAAAGGACAGCGCTTTTGCCGGTGAACGACGGCGTGCATCTGCGAGTACGAAGGAGGTCACGTGCGATGTCCTTTCAAGAATATTTGAAGTACCTGACGAAATTGTTTGTGCAGTACATGGATACTCCAAAAGACGAACGGCGTCAGCGAAAGGCTCCACGTGAGCCTTGGTCTGCACGCTGGTTTGGGGCAATTCCCATGGCGATCCGGCTGTTGTGGCGCAAATAATCCTACACCATGGTAAGCGGACGGAGGGTGCGTGCGTATGGCGAGAGTAGCGGTAGAAAACTCCCTTTCTCAAATTCGCAAAATGCTGTGCGATAACGGCTACGATGTGGTTGATTTGGGAAACTGGCAGCAAGTGGTCGATGCGATCGTGATCACTGGCCAGGATGTGAACGTTCTTGGCGATCAAAACAAGACGATTACGGGTGCGCCGATAATCAATGCGGAGGGCATGACAGCCGCGGAAGTTTTCCACGCCGTGCATGAACGCCTTTCTCCAACAGATCATCACTGATCGAAAAAATGGCGTCCGACGGCGCAAACAACGAAAAAACAAGCTCTTCTGCACGCTGGCAGGGGAGCTTGTTTTTTTATACATACGAAGCGATATGTCAGCTTTGAGGCGGCCGCACCTGCGGACTGGATACGTAAAATTTGCCGATCTTGTCAGCGTAGACGTAAGGGACAAAGCGCAGTCCTTCATCCCAGACCCCCACATAGGCAGATTGGTCGTTCCACAAATGGAGCGAGCCGACAGCGTAAGGAGCCAGCACCTGGGCGTGGTACAAGGAAACAGTGAGGGTAACCGACGCGTTGTTTTGCTGTTGCCACAGCTCTGACCACGTAACGGCGCTGCCGCGTTGCATTTGGTTGAACCAGCCGATCTGGTCGAACGGGTCTGTCTGCGCCGATTGCAAAGTGCGGGTCTGGGTCAGTTTTTGTCCTGTCTGCACCAGATTTTGCAGCACGGTTGGTTCGTTGGCTGCAAACGAAGCGGGATAAGCTTCGCCTGTTTTGGCGTTCACCATTTGCGCCGAAGACTGGCGGGCAATCAGCCAGTGGGAAGCGAATCCGTCGTAGACTGGCTCAGCGGCAATTTCCCGGGGAGCGAAGGCATCGTCGAACAAAATGTATTCCCCGACGCCGTATTCGAGCAAGACGAATTTTTCCGGGACATTCGATTCGACTGTTTCTCCGACGACGAGATAGCCTACTTGCTTGTCGGCTTTTTTGATGCTGACCAGCCATTGATGCTGGTTCGGGCCGAGCGTCTGTACTTCTGTATCAGCTTTTTGCCACTCTTTGAATTGCGGATCACGGCTTGCGAGCTCTTTCATCCAGGTCTGGATTTGAGCCTGAAACGCTTTTTCCCAGCCGCCTTGCTCCTCGGCATGAACGGGCCAGGAGATCAATACGAAAGACAAGAGGACCCCGAGAAAGGGCAGAAATCGTCTGGTCACAAACATGCACCACCTTTTGCGCTGGCTATCCTATTCCTATTGTAACCAGCTATGACAAAAAGATTTGTTGCAACTTGTCACTCCTCTCACACTACTTCTCGTTGATCTTTTACATGATTCGCCCGTTTGTGGGAAGATGGCGCACCGTTTTTGCGCCAGAAAGCTTTTGAACAGGCGGGTTCGAGTGCAAGTAAAACAGCCCGCCGTTAATGAAGTGAACCTCGATGCGCGGTTCATACTGCCAGCGCAGCTCGTCCATTCGCCGCTGTTTTTCTTCTTCCGGCGTGCTTTTTTTCCACTCTTCCTGATTGATTTCTTCCCGTGGTGTCACCTGAATGCCATTCGCACGTAAAAAGTCGAGGATTCGTCCGCCAGATGAGCGGTATTCGTCAATGGTTTGCGTTGCTTCGACAACAGGCTCCGCGACAGGAGGAGCTTCCGTTTGCGGGAGGGGAACGATGGCTTGCGCTGCTTGCGGCTCCTCGGCTTTTTCCGCTTCTTCGTCGTCCGCATCAGCCTGCTCTGCTTGCGGCTCCCGCTTCGCCAGTTCTTCGTAGTAGGCGGCGAGAATGTCCAGTTCTTCCGCCAAGCGGGCTTTTGCCTCGGCAGCCCACGCTTGGTCTTCCTTGGCGATGACCGCTTCGGCTTCCTGGCGAGCCATCTGGAGCGCATCCTCTACGGAAATTTTCCGATCAAGCGTATAGAAATAGTCCGGGATGGCCGGGGAGAGCGGCAACTGAAACAAGTACGTCGAAAAGTCGTGCACGACCCGCGGCTGGTGCAGGTTGACCCCGAGGTAGAGCATGAGATCGCGCCGCTTGTCGCACAGAAACGACACTTTTAGATTGATGCCCAGCCACGGAACGAGCGGCGTAGAACGGCGTTTGCCCGTGGCGGGGAGCGAAGCGGTATTTTGCTCGTACATGCAGACGAATTGACCGTGCTTTTTCGCCGAGGCAAAAATTTGCTGCATGCGCCCGGCGCCGAGGTGGAGGTGTTCGGCACGCAGCCCGTCCGGCATGCGGTCGGGGTGAAAGGCGAAGGTGAGCACGAGCGGCTGGTACGCCAGATTCATTTTGTCGACCCAGCTCCAGTAAAAAGGCCGGTTGCCGATATCTTTGTCGACCTCGACAGGCAGCTTGACCGTCAAGTAGTCGGGGTGGGATTCGACGATGTGAGCAGAAAAAGTCGCGAGATAGCGCTCTACGAATTGCCTGACCTGGTTGGCTTGCATCAGGGAACCTCTTTTCTTGTTGGCTAGTTGGGGGCATCCAGACTACTGCTCGGCGGCTTCCGAGAGAGCAGGGGCGACGTGCGGCTGGCGGCTTGCGCGAATCGCGTGCCCCATGTTGTCCAGCTTCAAAGCCATTTCGCGCGTGGATGCGGAGTCCATAATAATTTGCGTCAAGTTTTCTTCCAGCGAGGAACTCAGGTTGAGGCGTTCGACGATATCATCGAGTTCGCCGATGACCATTTCAAACAGATCGATTTTTTCGTACAGCAGTTTGAGAATATGTTCTTCAATCGTCCCGACCGTGGACAGATTGTAAATGTGCACATCCCGCTTTTGCCCGAGACGGTGAACGCGGCCGATTCGCTGTTCGACACGCATCGGGTTCCAAGGCATGTCGTAGTTGATCACCTGATTGCAAAATTGCAGGTTGATCCCTTCGCCGCCTGCTTCTGTCGCGATCAGCACTTGTGCGCGGTTTTGAAACAGATCGGTCATCCAGTCTTTTTTGCTGCGCTTGAAGCCGCCGCGAAACGGCACAGAGGTAATTCCGTGGTCATGCAAATATTTTTGCAAGTAATTTTGCGTGGCCCGATATTCGGTGAAAACGATCACTTTGTCGTTGATCTGCTGAATCAGCTCGACCGTTTTGGCGGCCTTGGAATGCGTCTCGATCCGCTTGATCATCTCCACCAGTTCCAGTATTTGCGCCCGCAGCAAAGACTCCTCGCTGGTGCGTTGATGCATGTTGTACAGCGTCATGAAGGAGGCTTCCTTGCTGGAGCAAACCTCGCGCTGGAGCGTGATGAGAGCGAGCGAATTGAACAGCCCGGTTCCCGTCTTGTACTGATCGTGGACAAAGCGCGTGACGCCCTCGTACAGCTTCATCTCCTCCTGCGTCAGCTCGATGGGAATCGACTGCACGCGGCGGCTGGTGAACTGGATGCCGCCGTCGCTTCGCTTGTTGCGAATCATGACCTTTTCGATTTCTTCACGCAATTTTTCGCTGTTTTTCGATTGGCGCTTTCCCTCGACGTAATTGGTGGAAAACGACGTCGAGTGGCCCAGATGCCCCGGTTTGAGCAAATTGATCAGGTTGTACAGCTCGTCCATCTCGTTCTGGATAGGGGTGGCGGTGAGCAGCAAACAGTATTTTTTGCGAATTTCCTTCACGAATTGATAGTTTCGGGTTCGCTTGTTTTTGAGCTTGTGCGCTTCGTCGATAATGAGCATGTCGTAGTCGATATCGAGCACATGGCGGCGATGCGGATCGCGTTTGGCCGTGTCGATGGAGGCGACGACGACTTCGTGCTGACGCCACATGTACTCTTTTTTTTGCGCGACGGCAGGAATGCCGAATTTTTGTTGCAGTTCTTTTGTCCACTGAATGACGAGAGAGGCGGGAACGAGGACGAGAATTTTTTTCGCCAAGCCTCTGACCATGTATTCTTTCATGATCAACCCTGCCTCGATGGTCTTGCCCAATCCGACTTCATCCGCGAGAATCGCGCGGCCGCGCATGTCATTCAGCACGCGTTCCGCCGTCTGGAGCTGATGGGGAAAAGGCGAGAGCAGCGGCAAGTAGTTCAGGCATTGCAAAGAATCGAACTCGCGAACCGCCATCGCTTCTTCTGCTTCCAGCGCCAGCTTGAACAGCTCCCACTTGTCCCATGGACCATCTTCGTGCAGCCGCTCGGTCAGCGGCGATATCCAGCTCGTGTCAAATGAAACAGGAACATTCGGCATATACGTTACTCCTTTACACAGCTCTGCCATAACTTTCATGCGTTTTAATAAAAAACTTAACATTATGGGTAATGTTCATCACTTTGTTAAGTATTTCTTGATCTGACTGTTAATTTGCATATTTTCAACTGTCGACTCTCATGGTAGGATATAGAGGAAGTTCGTTCATTAGTATGGAAATCATAGCAAAAACTTATGTATGACCATCTAACCAACGCGAATGATAGTAGCAGGGAGAGACTGCGTGAACCACTGCAGCGCCGAAGGAGCAAGCCGGTAACGGTGAATCTCTCAGGCAAAAGAACCTCTACTGGACGCAACTCTGGAGAGAGCTCGCATGTCGAGCCACCAAAGGGGAAACTTGCAAGCCCGGTGATCCCCGCCGAGCTTGATTGGCAAGGTAACTCTCAGGTACCAAGGACAGAGGAGGAGAAATGGGCACCTTTCTTTTGGTGTACCCGTTTTTTCGCCTCTGTTTTTTCATGGGGAAAAATGCCGACTATCTGCCTTTAGGAGGTGCCACACATGTCCAATCTGAAAAGAACGCCACTGTTTGATTCCTATGCAAAATACGGCGCCAAAACAATCGACTTCGGCGGTTGGGAGCTGCCTGTACAGTTTTCCAGCATTGGTCAGGAGCATGAAGCTGTTCGCACGAAAGCAGGTTTGTTTGATGTATCCCACATGGGAGAGGTGGACGTAAAAGGCGAGAGCGCGCTCGAATACTTGCAGCGCGTGACAACCAACGACGTTTCCAAGCTGGCAGTGGGACAAGCTCAATACAGCGTGCTTTGCTACCCGGACGGCGGTACGGTCGACGATTTGCTCGTTTACAAATACGCAGACGACCATTACCTGCTTGTCATCAACGCTGGCAATATTGACAAAGACTATGCATGGCTGCAGGAGCACCTGATTCCGGGCGTCACGATCGAAAATATCTCGCCGCAAACGGCGCAGATTGCGATCCAGGGGCCTTTGGCTGAATCGATTTTGCAAAAGCTGACTCAAACGGATCTGTCCCAAATCGGCTTTTTCCGTTTTGAGCGCGATGTAGAGGTTAGCGGTATTCCGGCATTGGTATCCCGTACAGGCTACACGGGCGAAGATGGCTTCGAGATTTACCTGGCTGCGGATCGTGCGGCAGAGCTGTGGGACGCCCTGCTTGAAGCAGGCAAAGAAGACGGTCTGGTTGCTTGCGGACTGGGTGCGCGTGACACGCTGCGCTTTGAAGCCAAGCTGCCACTGTACGGTCAGGAACTGAGCAAGGACATTACACCGATCGAAGCGGGTATCGGTTTCGCGGTGAAGGTAGATAAAGCAGTGCCGTTCATCGGCCAAGAGGTGTTGAAAGCGCAAAAAGAAAACGGCGCGCCTCGCAAGCTGGTAGGGATCGAGATGATCGATCGCGGCATTCCGCGCACGCACTATCCGGTCTATGTCGGAGAAGAGCTGGTAGGAGAAGTGACCACAGGGACACAATCCCCGACCTTGAAGAAAAACGTTGGTCTGGCCCTGGTCAAAAGCGAGCACACGGCGATTGGCACAGAGGTTGAAGTGGAAATTCGCGGAAAACGACTGAAAGCTGTTGTTGTTGCCGCTCCTTTTTATAAACGTGCGAAATAACCAAGCATAAGCCCACAATACATCCTATTTGAGGAGGACAACGTTCGTGAAATACCGCTACCTGCCCCAAACTGATCAGGACAAGCGCGAAATGCTCGAAACTCTGGGCATTTCCAGTGTAGAAGAACTGTTTGCAGACATTCCGGAAGAGGTGCGTTTCAAAGGTGCGCTGAACATTCCAGAAGCTCTGTCCGAGCCTGATCTGGTCAAATACTTCACTCGCCTGGCTAACAAAAACGTCAACTTCAGCACACACGTCAACTTTTTGGGTGCTGGCGTTTATCAGCACTATGCGCCAAGCACAGTCAACCACATGCTGCTCCGCGGAGAATTTTTCACGGCTTATACGCCTTACCAGCCTGAAATCAGCCAAGGCGAGCTGCAAGCAATTTTTGAATTTCAGACAATGGTGTGTGAACTGACAGGAATGGAAGTAGCGAACTCCTCCATGTACGACGGAGCGACTTCCTTGGCAGAAGCGGCTATGATGGCGGCTGGTCACACTGGCAAAAAGCGCGTCATCGTTTCCCGCGCTGTGCATCCGGAAGCGCGCGGCGTTCTGAAAACATACGCGTACGGTCAAGGCGTAGAGCTGGTTGAAGTCGGCATCAACAGCGATGGCGTAACCGACACACAAGCTCTGGAAGCGCTGATTGACGAAAACACAGCGGCTGTGATCGTGCAATATCCTAACTTCTTCGGAAACGTGGAAGACTTGGCAGCAGTTGAGCCGATTGCTCATGGCAAAGGCGCCCTGTTCGTCGTTTCTTCCAACCCGCTTGCACTGGGCGTATTGGAAGCGCCAGGCAAACTGGGCGCTGACATCGTAGTAGGCGACATGCAACCGTTCGGTATCCCGGCATCGTTTGGCGGACCGCACTGCGGATATTTTGCGACGACGAGCAAGCTGATGCGCAAAATGCCAGGACGCATCGTCGGGCAAACGAAAGACGAGAACGGCAAGCGCGGTTTCGTACTGACGCTGCAAGCTCGTGAACAGCATATCCGTCGTGAAAAAGCGACTTCGAACATTTGCTCCAACCAGGCGCTGTTGGCACTGGCGGCTGCGATCACCCTGACTGGACTCGGAAAACAAGGCGTACAGGAAATGGCGATGATGAACCTGCAAAAGGCGCATTACGCGAAGCAAGCCCTGCAAGCCAAAGGGCTGGAAGTCGTCTTTACTTCCCCGTTCTTCAACGAGTTCGTGGTCAAGCTGTCCAAGCCAGTAGCAGAAGCCAACAAGCAACTGCTCCAGGCAGGAATCATCGGCGGCTACGATCTGGGGCTGGATTACCCAGAATTTGCAGGCCACACCTTGCTCGCAGTAACCGAGCTTCGGACCAAGGAAGAAATCGACACATTGGCGGCTGAATTGGAGGCGATCACACGTGCGTAACGACCAGGAGAAAGCACTGATTTTTGAAATGAGCAAACCGGGCCGTGTGGGCTACAATCTGCCGGCATTGGATGTACCGGAAGTAGAGGTCGCAAGCCTTTTGCCAAAGCACCTCATTCGTGAAACCCCTGCTGAATTGCCAGAGGTATCCGAGCTGCAACTCGTTCGCCACTACACCGAGTTGTCCCGTCGCAACCACGGGGTAGACAACGGCTTCTACCCGCTCGGTTCTTGCACGATGAAATACAATCCGAAAATCAACGAAGACGTGGCTCGCTATGCCGGCTTCGCGCAAACTCACCCGTACCAGCCGGAAGAAACTGTACAAGGCGCACTGGAGCTTTTGTACAACCTGCAAGAAGAACTGGCTGAAATCACCGGAATGGACGCCGTTACCCTGCAACCGGCTGCCGGAGCGGCAGGCGAGTGGACGGGTCTGATGATGATCCGCGCTTACCATGAAAGCCGTGGAGAAGCTCACCGTACAAAAGTAATCGTGCCGAACTCCGCGCACGGTACAAACCCGGCGTCTGCGGCTGTAGCAGGTCTGGATACCGTTACGATTGCTTCTGACGAGCGCGGTCTGGTAGACATTCAAGCTCTGCGCGATGCGGTTGGCTCTGACACGGCAGCGCTCATGCTGACCAACCCGAACACACTCGGTCTGTTCGAGGAAGACATCGTCGAGATGGCGAAAATCGTCCACGAAGCAGGCGGCTTGCTGTACTACGATGGAGCCAATGCGAATGCGATCCTCGGCATTGCCCGTCCAGGCGACATGGGCTTTGACGTCGTGCATCTCAACTTGCACAAAACATTTACCGGACCACACGGCGGCGGCGGCCCAGGTGCTGGACCAGTCGGCGTGAAAAAGGTTCTCGAACCATTTTTGCCAACGCCAATCGTGGCGAAAAAAGAAGACGGCAGCTTCTACTGGGACAGCAACCGTCCGGAATCGATCGGCCGCGTAAAAGGCTACAACGGAAACTTCGGCATTCTCGTTCGCGCTTACAGCTACATCCGCACGATGGGTCCAGAAGGTTTGCTGCAAGTTTCGCAAAATGCGGTGCTCAGCGCCAACTACATGATGCGTCGTCTCGCTACGGCGTACAACCTGCCGTTTGACCGCGTCTGCAAGCACGAATTTGTCTTGTCTGGCGTGAACCAAAAGAAACTCGGCGTGCGCACGCTGGATATCGCAAAACGTTTGCTCGACTTCGGCTACCATCCGCCAACGATCTACTTCCCGCTGATTGTCGATGAGTGCCTGATGATCGAGCCGACTGAAACCGAGACAAAAGAAACGCTCGACGAGTTCATCGACGTCATGCTGCAAATTGCCCGCGAGTGTGAAGAAACACCTGAGCTTGTACAGGAAGCTCCGCACACGACCGTGGTAAAACGTCTGGATGAAGCGACTGCGGCGCGCAAGCCGATCCTGCGCTATCAGCCACAAGCTTAATAACTCTCTTTGGGAAAAGCCGCCTTTTTACAGGGCGGTTTTTCTTTCCGAATGATGCTATCATGAACAGATGGGGTTGATCCGACTTTCGGGGAGAGAAGACAAACATGAGCAAACGGATAGTATTTACTGGCGGCGGGTCTGCCGGGCACGTCACGCTCAACCTCGCCCTCATCCCGCATTTTTTGCAGCGGGGCTGGGAGGTGGCCTACATCGGCTCGACAGAGGGGATTGAGCGGGAGCTGGTCGAGAAGCTGGACGGCGTGCGCTACATCGGGATTGCTACAGGCAAGCTGCGCCGATATTTTGCTTGGAAAAACTTCACGGACCCGCTGCGTGTGAGCAAAGGGGCTTGGCAGGCGTACCGCTTCCTCGCTGACTGGAAGCCGAACGTAATCTTTTCCAAGGGCGGCTTCGTCTCCGTCCCGGTTGTGTTCGGCGCCTGGCTGAATCGGCTGCCTGTCGTCCTGCACGAGTCTGATTTGACGCCAGGACTGGCCAATCGCCTGTCGCTGCCTTTTGCCGACAAAGTATGCGTGACTTTTCCTGATACATTGAAGCATCTGCCAGCAGGCAAGGGAACGCACGTAGGAGCCATCGTGCGCGAGGAACTGAAAAAAGGCCGAAAAGAGCAAGGGCTGGCCCTGTGTGATTTTTCTCCGGGGAAGCCTGTGCTGCTCGTCATGGGCGGGAGTCTCGGGGCAAAACGTTTGAACGAAGTGATCAGGGGAACGCTCGATGAGCTGCTCAAACAGTATTCCATCGTACATATTTGCGGCAAAAACCAACGGGACGAAAGCTTGCAAAAGAAAGGCTACAAGCAGTTCGAGTACGTCCAGGAGGAGCTTCCCGACCTTTTGGCGATGACGGATTTAGTCGTCTCGCGCGCGGGTTCCAATGCGATTTACGAGTTTCTCGAACTGCAAAAGCCGATGCTGCTTGTGCCGTTGTCTCTTGCAGCCAGCAGGGGAGATCAGTTGTTGAACGCACGTTCATTTGAGCAGCAAGGCTTTTGTGCCGTCTTGCAGGAAGAGGCGCTGAACGAGGCGAGCTTTTTGCAAGCGTTGAAAAGCCTTGCCGAAAAGCGAAGCGCCATCGCGGAAAAGCAGCGCGTCGCGATCGGAAAACCAAAAGACGCCTTGGCGCAAGTCGTCGCGATCATCGAGGAAGCGGCTCATTGAAACAGCGCATCCAAGTCTTGCCGCCCTTTTGGGAGAAGCGTACAATGAAATCGTTGTGAGAAGGAGGTACATACATATGGAACAGTGGCGCTATGTCGTAACGGAGCCGATGTCTCCGGCGATGAATATGGCTGTAGACGAAGCGATTTTGCAACTGCACAGCGAAGGCAAGGTACCGCCGACCGTTCGTTTTTATACGTGGGACCCGGCTACTTTGTCGATTGGATATTTTCAAAAGGCGATCAAGGAAATCAACCTGGAGGAAGTACAGCGGCGCGGACTTGGCTTTGTGCGCCGGGCAACAGGCGGACGCGCCGTTCTCCACGATCAGGAGCTGACGTACAGTGTGATCGTGTCCGAAGATCATCCGCGGATGCCATCTGGCGTGACAGAGGCTTACAAAATCATCAGCCTCGGATTGCTGCACGGCTTCCAGAACCTGGGGCTTGCCGCAGAGATGGTGTCGCTTGCCAGCGAGGAGGAAAAAGAAAAGTACAACTCGCCAGGCTCGTCTGCTTGCTTTGACTCGCCATCGTGGTATGAGCTGGTCGTCGAAGGCAAAAAGGTAGCGGGCAGTGCGCAAACGCGTCAAAAGGGAGTCATCCTCCAGCACGGTTCGATCTTGCTCGATATGGACGTCGATTTGCTGTTCTCGCTGCTGCATTTCCCGTCGGATCGCGTCAAACAGCGGATGATGGACAGCTTCCGCCAAAAAGCGGTGACGATTAACGAAGTAAGCCCGCGTCCTGTCAGCTTGCAGGAAGCGATCGAGGCATTTTCCAAAGGCTTTGCCTCCGGTCTGGACGTCGAACTGGTGCCGTCCGCACTGACAGACGAAGAGCGGGCGCTGGCAGAGGAACTCGCCGCCACCCGTTATGCGACAGACGAATGGAACTTGCGCCGATAGACGATAGCCGACAGGTGACAAACGTACAGAAAAAAGCTCGCCAGTGTGAACAATCGCTGGTGAGCTTTTTCGTTTTCCATCCGTTCCGTACGGTTAGACGAGTACGCTGTCGTGAATGTGCTGTTCAAACAAAGCTTGCAGTCTGGACGTAACCGAACCTGGCTGACCGTTGCCTACCGCTTCGCCATCGACGGAGATCAGCGGCATGATCTCTGCGGTCGTGCTGGTGAGGAACAATTCATCCGCTTGCTTGAGGAAGGCGATGTCAAACGGCTTTTCGTGAACAGCGATGCCGTTTGCCTGGGCCAGATCGATGACGACCTGACGGGTGATGCCGTGCAGGATCAGGTGATCAGCCGGATGCGTGTACAGCGCGCCGTCTTTTACTGCGAAAAGATTGGACGAACTGCATTCGGTAATGATCCCGTCGCGGTGCAAAATCGAGTCCTGTGCGCCTTTGTCCTTGGCGTACTGTTTGACGAGCACGGCTCCCAATAGATTGAGAGTCTTGATATCACAGCGCAGCCAGCGAATGTCTTCTACGAGGGAAGCGGTCCAACCCTTTTTCAAATCGTCGACTGGCCGAGCTTTGGGGCGCACGAAAGCCATGATGACCGGAGTGATGGCACTTGGGATGTCGTGGACGCGAGGAGCGGCGCCGCGAGAAATTTGCAAGTACAAGGTGGCATCGTCCTGGTCGGTAATGTTGTTTTTCGCCATCAGCTCTTGAGCCAAATCGGTCAGTGATTCCGGGCTCCACGGCAGCTCCAGCTTGATTTCCCGCGCGCTGCGGAACAGGCGGGTCAAGTGGGCGTCCCATTGATACATGCGCCCTTTATAGATTCGTACGACTTCATAGATGCCGTCCCCGAAGTTGTATCCGCGATCTTCCGGATGAACCGCTGCTTGCCCCTCTTCCACCCATTTGCCATCTACATAAAGCATGGTGAGTCCTCCTCTACTGATTCCAGCCGCTTTTTTCCAACGGTTTTTTATTTGATTCAACATTAGCAAATCGTACCTCTCAGGGTCAATTTGAAAAGCGGATTTCCGCTATCAATAATTTAGCAAGGAGAAGCGTTCATCTATTAACTTTTTAAATGGGCGTCTCCTTTCCGACAAATCGACGAGTTCCTCGTGTCGCTGTGCATGTCCAGGCAGATTTGGGCAGAAGGAGAACGAAAGCTGTCCGCCGCTGACGGCGCGTGCTGGTATTTGACTAACTATTCTGACTAGACGCTTGTGGAGCAGTCTGTCCATAATAAAAGCAAAGAGCGCCAGGGAGAGGGGAGAACGCCATGCGATCCGTTGGTTATTGCGCACTAGGAGCACTGCTTGTTTGCGGGAGTTTGCTGTCCTTGCCCTTCTCTTCGCAGCAGGCATATGCGAATCAGGTTCAGACAGATGCAGAGCTGTTGTACAGCCATGTAGAGCGCTTGGCGAAAGCAGCGAGACCGCCTGCGACCGAGTCGGAGTTCGCAGCAGGGGTATACGTGGAGAATCTGTGGCGCGCCTATGGCTATGAGACAGAACTCCAGCCTTTTTATTACCATACATACAAACGCCCAACGGTCTTGTCGCTTGCGATCGACGACTGGAAGCGCAGTTGGGCGATCAAAGGATTGACTTTTGCCCAGAACGGGACGGCAACAGCGGACATAGTCGATGTCGGCTACGGACGCGCCAATGATTTTGCCAATGGAGCGGCGAGAGGGAAAATCGCGCTGATCAAGCGGGGAGAAATTCCGTTTGGCGAAAAGGTCAGACAGGCAGCGGCAGCAGGAGTGGTAGCGGCGATCATCTGGAACGATCGCGAGGGGGAGTGGAAGGCGACACTGGGCGAGCCGCTGGACATGTCCGTTCCGGTCATCGGCTTGT